>Ga0255052_10000948_pt1 | contig 22627 bp, 16 predicted proteins | sample JV7_2_21_MG_FD_188632 | JGI IMG/M metagenome (GOLD analysis project Ga0255052, IMG submission 188632) | Seawater microbial communities from Jervis Inlet, British Columbia, Canada - JV7_2_21 | ecosystem: Environmental > Aquatic > Marine > Inlet | place: Canada: British Columbia | collected... | reverse complement strand
TCAGCCTGTTTTGCAAGGTGCGCTCACTCATACCCAATTGCATCGCCACATTTTCCCGACTGCAGTCGCCCGACGGCAGCAACTCGATGAAAGATGCCCGTACCTGAGCAATGATGTCACTTCGATTAATCTGCTTCAGCAATGCCATTACGACTGCATCGTTCTGCCGTGCCAACTCCGCGTTGGCCGCGGGCAGACGGACGGTCATATCCCTTGCATCGAATACCAGGGAGTTTTTTTCACTGCCAAACTGAATCGGCGCCCGAAAACACTCAGAAAATTTTTCGATGTTCCTGCTGGGCCGGGGCCGGCGTAATTCGACACGCAGGGGATCAAAGTCCGGACGGTAAATAAACCGACTAAAATGGAGGAGGGTAGCGAGCCACGCGTCCTGGGGCGCAAATGAGTCCAGGCCGGTTGCGGGCAGCATATACAGATGAAACTCATTATTCTTCTGTACCGTCTCCGTTACGGCATTTGTGGAGACCAGGCCGAAATAACGCACGATGCGGCGGCAGAACGACTCCAGGTCCTTGCTTGCAAACAACGAGTAGCCGAGCGCATTTAGAGAAGTTGGATGAACAAATTCGGCGATGGACAGACCGAATGACGGGTCCCGGGTCGCGTCCTCCGCGAGTTCGTAGACAATCGTCATTCGATCCGCCGGATAGCGCATGCCGGGATCCCGGGCGGTGGCCAGGTCAATTCCCGCTTCGGAAAAAATTGCGGTGCTGTCAACGCCACGCACGTCAAGTGCCTGAGCCACCGCGACTGCCCAGCTGGCAATGACATTGAGACTTGGATTTATCATCGCAGGCTATGCGCAAATTCAAGTACATTGCGTGCCAGTGAAATTCGATCGTCCAGCGTTTGCATCACAGTATTCGTCATCGCAAGCTTCAGGCCGCTGTCGGCGAGCGAATCGGCAGAGTCCGTATCCGAGGAATCGAGCACAAATCCATCAATGAGCCCTTCATAGTGCTTTGCAACAGCGCTTGCCGCAACCGGGATGCCGAGTTCACCCATAATTTTCGCTGTTGGGCCTTTCATGGATCTTCCCCGGATAAGCGGAGATACAGCGATGACGGGCGCAATGCAATTGACTAATGAGTCCCTGACTCCCGGAATGGAAAGCATCGGGTCGATGCTTAGAAAAGGGTTTGACGGACAAATGATGACCGCAGCGAGCTCACGACTGTGTAACAGGTTCTCAAATCCCGGCGATGGCCGTGCGCACTCCGAGCCCTTGAAATGAATACCTGACACGGCGGGTTCGCATTGGCGGCGAACGAAATACTCCTGAAACTCCAACAGCCCTGAATCGGTATCCAGGTGTGTCCTCACCGGATCGTCGCTCATAGGAACAACGGCGAGTGAGAGACCCAGGCGATCGGCAAGATCTGCGGTGACCTCAGTCAGCGTCCGGCCCGATCGGAGACGATGTGTCCTGTAGACATTCACCGCCAGGTCTTTGTCGCCAAGCCTGAACCAGGTATCGGCACCCAGTTCGCCCAGCGCTGACATGAACGACCAGGATTCGTTCGCGCGACCCCATCCGGTCTCTGGATTACTGATGCCTGCGAGTGTGTAAAGCAACGTGTCGATATCCGGAGAGACGTGTAAACTCAGATGCTCGAAGTCATCACCGGTATTGACCACGACGGCGAGCTGCTCGGCGGGCAAAATTCCGGCCATGCCCAAAACGAGTTTCGCCCCGCCTATGCCACCGGACAAGGCCATGAAGACGCCTTTCATACTCACCGAAACAGATCTTGCTCTTTGGGGCGCAACAGAGATTTTGCCGTCGACGCGCCCTGAATATCTTTAAACCCGCGCACTAAAACAACCGGTTTGCCCTCTGCCGCCTGCCCCATCAACAAGGAGGCGGCCGCTGCAATCTCGTCTGCGATCGCAGCATCTGTGACCCGAAGCTCCTGTTCGTTCAGATCCGGCATTCTTCTGAGGTCGAGTAATGCCTTGATTCCTGCAACGCCGATCGCGTGGCCTGTCACGCCATTCCGCCAGGCCCTGCCAATGCTGTCGACGATAATTACGCCGGCATCTGTGTCAAATTCCTCTTTTATATAGGCCCTGATATTGCCGGCCGACTTATCCGGGTCCTGCGGCAGCAGTAATGCACAACCCTCATCAACATTCGACTGATCGATACCGGCGTTCGCCATCACCAGACCGAGGCGGTTTTCCGTGATGATCAGTTTGTCGCTTTGGCGCAAAACCTCCGTTGATTCCCTGAGAATCAATTCAACAAGTCGCGGGTCCTTGCCGGTTTCCGTTGCACGCCGCCGAGCCTCGTCTGACGGCACCACTTCGCTCAGCAATACAGACCGGTCTTCAGCCTTGGAAACAATCTTTTGCGCCACAACCAATACGTCGTGATCCAGGGGTCTCAGACTGTTGGCGCGCAGAGAATCCCCGATAAGCTCAGGCAGCTTATCGCCCGTACGCACGAGGGGGAAATCACGCAACGCGGTGAGTTCCAGTTTGTCCGGAGCATGGCTTTTGTTCATAGAGACATTCAAACCGACCTGTGAGGACCTTTGGAACATTATAAGGGTTGTACTCTTCTGGCTGAGAATGACTCGCTGTCATGCGGGTCGCGACGACATGAGCAGGGCAGCATACAGGCTGATTTTCGGCAAGCGCCCGACCAAGCAAGGGAAATGTACTATTCAGTACGTTTTCTTGACAATATCGGCAATATTGAGCTTAAATCGATACTCAGTATCAAGAACTTAAAGTTATAATCCGGTCCGGGTAGAATGCGATGCATGTGTCGCTTTTGCGATTGCAGCATTCAGTTGCCGTGACAGTCGTTCGTTAGCATTTCTATTTTGACATTTCCATTAGGGGGAAAATCATGAATAGACCGTACAGGCGTATATCGCCATACGTGGTTGGTGTGCTGTTTCTCAGCGTGACATTTCCGGTGATCGCACAGAACGTTCTTGAGGAAATCGTAGTTACGGCTCAGAAACGTGAGCAGAACATTCAAGATGTCGGCATTGCGATTACCGCGTTCACCGGCGATCAGATGCAAGCGCTGGGCGTCACAAGTAGTTTTGACATCGCGCGTTACAGCCCAGGCGTGCATATCAGCGGTAACCTGGCCGGCCAGAATACTCAATTCACGATTCGTGGCGTGACTCAAAACGACTTCAACGACATCATCGAGGCGCCCACTGCGGTCTATCTCGACGAGGGTTATATCCCGATCGCCCAGGCGCAGACCTTTGCCGTGCTCGACATCGAGCGCGTGGAAATTCTCAAGGGCCCCCAGGGCACGCTGTTCGGGCGAAATGCTACAGGTGGCGCGGTCCAGTACGTCAGCCGCAAGCCGAGCTTCGATGGTATTGAGGGCTACATCGATCTGACCACCGGATTGTACGATTCGAATTCCGACGCCAATTCCTTCAATGTTGAAGCAGCGCTTGGCGGTCCTCTGTCCGATACGACGGCAGCACGTGTCGCTGTCTTATACAGCGATGTAGATGGATATTTGAACAATCTCTACCCGTTTGCGGAGTTTGGCCTTGGTACTGTCGGTGGTTCGAGCAGCAACTCTCCGGGGGCCGGGGCCGGCGCGGACCTCGGTGGTGGAGAGACTGTTGCGGTCCGTGGGACTCTGTCGTTCAAGCCCAGCGACAAAGTGTCGTTCACCGTGTCCGTCAATGCGGCCAGCAGCGATATGCCGACAGGGCCGTATCAATCGATAGCCACAACTTCGATATATGATGGCACCGGTCCGGACCCGACCCAGTTATTCGTCGATGGCGTCGGGGAACTGACCAACGTCATCAACATCGATCCTAATGACGCGCGAACCAGTATCTGTGCCCCGGGGGGTGTGGACGACGGCACTGATTGCGGGTCCGATCAGGACAATGACGGCTTCCCGGACGATTTTAACGGCGACGGTTTTGCTGACACGGGTCGCGTCGACAACACCTTTACACCATCTCCGGGTGCGGATTTCTTCGGCTATATCGACCCCGACGGCGATGGTTTCGACTTTTCAGGCGATTACGCGTTTGACGATAACGGGACTACGGATACTTTCGGCATCCTTGCCAGGCTTGAATGGGAGTTGTCGAACGGTGTGCTGCTGACCTCGATAACTGATTTCAAGGATTACGAGAAGCTGTTGTTCATCGATGTCGACTCGGCGCCCGTCAATCAGGCGGTCAACTATGCGGGCATCGATGCGACCAGCTTCACGCAGGAAATTCGGTTGAACGGCGAATCCGACCGGATTCGTTGGGTGGCAGGTTTCTATTTTTTGACCATCGATGCCGATTCGGATAACGGCCTGAAATTCGCGTCGAACAGTCTTGCAGAGGATCCCTTCCTCGGCGGCCCTTTCGACCTCGCTGTTGATGCCCAGCTTGAAACAGATTCCTACTCACTGTTTGGTCAGATTGAATATGACATTAACGACAGGCTGACGCTAATCGCCGGACTGCGTGCGATCCTGGAAGAAAAGGACTACGTATTTGCACAGAGTATCTATCCTGCCGCCACCGACCCACTAAAGATTCATCAGGGTGGCTCATTTTTCATCGGGCCAACATTCCCCGGGGGCGTCCCGACTCCATTCACCGATAGCACCAGCGATAACCTCTGGGCCGGCAAGCTACAGCTCGACTTCCGGCCGAACGACGACATGCTCTGGTATTTTGGCGTCAATCGAGGCGTCAAAGCAGGCAGCTTCAATGCGCAGCTGGCAGGGGGATTAGCGGTTCCAGTCAGTGCCATACCCTATGGCGAAGAAACTCTCCTGAGTTTTGAGGGTGGTTTCAAGAAGACGCTCGGGGGCGGTTCCACACGGATCAACGCTACGGCGTTCTATTATGACTACGACGATTACCAGGGCTTCCTGTTTACCGGCGTCAGCGGTGTCGTGGTCAATAACGATGCTGAAAACAAGGGCTTTGAACTGGATATACAATCATCGCCAGCCGATGGCCTGGACCTTCTGCTTAGTGCAGCATGGTTCGACGCAACGGTAAAGGATGTGCCGTTGCGGGTTGCTGGGCCGGTTGTTCGTGATGTTAAGCCCGTGTATGCGCCGGAATTTCAGGTCACCGGACTTGCTCGCTACGAGTGGCCGGCGTTCGGGGGAAAGCTGAATACTCAACTTGTTGTCAGTTACTCGGATGAGTATTTTTATAACCTGCGTAACTTCGATGCCGATAAATATGATAGTTACACCAAGGTTGATGCACGCGTTGGTTGGGTAAGCCCGGACGAGCATTGGGATATCTCTTTTGCTGTCAGAAATCTCACCGATGAACGGATAGGCATCCAGGGTTTCGATCTCGCAACACTTTGTGGTTGTAACGAAGTTTCCTATGAGCCACCGCGCTGGTATGGCATAACCCTCCGCTATACGAACTAAGATCGCGCTGGTCGACAAACGGCCTGTCACTGTATAGTGACAGGCCGTTTTCCTGGTTAAGTAATCGTGCCGCAATCACGACGTACATTCATTCGCAATACAGGCATTGGATTGCTGAGTTACTGTGTTGCTGGCTGCGAGGTAGAGCTGACACCGGAGCAGGCACGGCAACAGAAGATACCGTTTCATGTCCTGAATCCGGACGAAGTCCGTACTCTTGAAGCACTCGGCGAGACACTGCTGCCAGGCAGCGCTGCCGCGGGGCTCGCCCATTTCATCGATCATCAGCTCAATGCTTCACCGCAAGACCAATTGCTCATGATCAAGTATCTGGGCGTGAGTCCTCCGTTTTCACCATTTTATTCCGCTGGCCTCGCGGCCCTGAACGCGCTCGCAAATGATCAGCATGGAGCAAATTATGCTGACCTGAGCAGTGAGCAACGCACTGCGCTGGTCGGTCAGATTGCGCAGGCTAATCCGGATGGCTGGCAAGGGCCGCCCGCGCCATTTTTCTATTTCGTCATACGAAATGATGCGATAGATGTCGTTTACGGCACCAAGCAGGGCATTGAAAGTCTGGGCGTTCCGTATATGGCGCACATCGAGCCACCAAGCCGGTGGGGCGAATGAGCCTGCCTGCAGAAAAAGTCGATGCTGTTGTCGTCGGTTCGGGGGCGGCCGGTAGTGCGATCGCAGCGAAGCTTGCAGTGGGCGGCAAAAAGGTCGTGATTCTGGAGGCTGGCCCCGATCGGGACAATCAGAGCCTGATTAGCTCAGCGATCTGGGCGCGCCGTCTCAAGTGGAGCGGCGCGCCAGTCATTGAGGAGGGCAAGAACCCGATAGGACATGCTTTCAATGCGGGGTATGGCGTCGGTGGCAGCGCGATGCACCACTACGCGGTCTGGCCCAGGCTACACGCCGAAGATTTTCGGGTACGTTCTTTATATGATCGGGCGCGCGATTGGCCGGTGAGCTATGACGATCTGCGGCCCTACTATGATCAGGTGCAGCATGAGTCTGGTATCGCAGGCGATGCTGAGCAGGAAATATGGCGCCCACCCGGTGAGCCATATCCCATGCGCCCGGTGCCGCTTTTCGCTCAGGGTCAGATCATCGCGCGCGGTTTCGAAAAACAGGGCATGAATACTGCGCCCTTGCCACTTGCCGTGACCACGAGCAACTATAATGGCCGATCTGTTTGCATCTGGGACGGTTGGTGTGATGCCGGCTGTCCGATCGGTGCGCTCGCCAATCCTGTGACCACCGACTTGCCGATTGCCCTGGGGCACGGTGCGGTGCTGCAGGCCAATGCAACGGTTACCCGGATCCTGGCTAACGACACTGGCGAGTATGTGACCGGGGTCGAATTCGCTAACGGCTCGGGCGAAACAGACAAGCTCATGGCCGATCTCGTGGTGCTTGCGGCATTCACAGTCCAGAATCCGCGGTTGCTGCTCGCCTCTGCGACCGAAAAACACCCGTCCGGTTTGGCCAACTCCAGCGGTATCGTCGGCAAGTTCGTGATGAGCCATCCGGCCGGCCTCGTTTACGGCCTGTTCAATGAAAAAACACATTGGCATTTGGGTGCTTTTGGTGGCCAGCTGGTAAATCAGGACAGCTACGGCAAGACCACGCACGCGCGTGCAGGCGCATTCGGCAGTTATCAGTGGATGATTGCGCAGGCCGTCAAACCAAATGACCTGCTCGGTATCGCAACGAGCCGGCCGGACCTGTTCGGCAATGATCTCCATGCCTTTATGAAAAACGCTGCGCATGGATTCGCAAGCATGACCGCCGTGATCGAGGATCTTCCGGTCGCCGAAAATGAGTTGACACTGGATGACAAGCTGGATCGATTCGGAACGCCGCTGGCCAAAGTTACGCATAACACCCATGCCGAATCAAAGGCGCTATGGCAGGCGGCCCTGGTAGAGGGGCAGGCCGTATTCAAGGCAGCAGGCGCCAGGGAAGTCTGGACCGGGCCGCAGGCCAGTATGCACATCATGGGCGGCACCATAATGGGCGAGGATTCCGCAAACTCTGTCTGCAATAGCTACGGGCAGGCGCACGACATATCAAATCTGCTTATTGCCGGAGCAGGTCTGTTCCCGACGAGTGGCGGAGTGAATCCGATATTTACGATTCACGCGCTTGCAGCCAGGACAAGTGAGCACCTGTTGCAGAACTGGCGCTCGATCATTCAGTAGAACCGATAACGGCGGTCACTTCGATCTCGATCATGAACTCGGGCATAGCCAGGCTTGCTACGCCAAGAAGCGTCGCTGCCGGTGGCGGATGGTCTCCAAAAAACTCTGCTGTCGCGAAACCGAAGGGCTCAAGGTAATCGGGTTTGTAATCCACGATGTACGTTCGCATACGCACGATATCCCTGGGTTCGGCATCCGCTGAGGCCAGGGCGATGCGCACATTTTCATAGGTGGCCCTGGCTTGCGCGGCGAAGTCGCCTTCACCGACAATTTTCATGTCCTTGTCCCACGCTGTCTGGCCCGAGCAGCGAATCGTCCGTCCTCCTTGCGCACTGACGACCTGTGTAAATCCGAATTGGAGTGAAGGGAACAGATTTTCCGCGTTGATGTGTCGTATTTTCATTTTTCTTTGTTATCTGGGCTGGTTTCGTGGTATCGAATTGCATACAGCAGAACAATTGCCTAAAGCAAAACAATTCAGCAATAAAAGCGATGGTAGCATGATGACTATGGGCGCAGCCGAGGCCAACATCGAATCGAGTGCTTACCCACTCGCATTTCGCGTGGATCCTTCCGGATTGAATTTGGAGCCGTTGCCAACTTCTGACGGCATCGCAAGAATCCGCACCTTCGCGCGCACTTTGGAGGGGATGCAAAAAGAAGCGGTCATCCAGTACGGCCCGACCGGTGCTATCTGGCGCGTCGTATGCGATGAAGGCCCGTGGCTGAACGGCACCGATCTGGCGCCGTTTCCGCTGGCGTTTTTTTCGGCAGGGGTTGCCGCTTCACTCATGTCAGAGTTTCTCGCCGAGGCCCGCGATCGTGACATACGAATCGATTCGCTAAATCTCGTTCAGGACAACTTCTTTACCATGGAGGGGTCCGCACTGAAGGGCACGATGGCGGCGAGCGTACAGCCCATGCAGGTCAGTATTTCCGCGCGGAGCAATGCTTCTGCCACAGACATCGATAATATCGCGGAGACTGCGGTGCGAAGTCGTTCGCCGGCGGAACGATGTCTGCGAGAGATTCTGACAAGCGGTTTCGCAGTCTGTGCGAATAATGAGGAGTTAGCCTGGCCGGGAAAGGGTGCTGACACGGTCGCAGCGTTGTCTGATCCTAAGATCGTTTTCGATAATATTCGTCCATTGTTGAACGGCGGGCCGACACTTATCAGAAAAATAGCGAGCGTCGATAAGGCTCAGGGAAGTGCAGTTGGTCTTGGTACCGAACAAAAACGCGTGGTTCACGTGAATACGCAGGGTTCAAATCGGGAAGATGGTTTGAAATCTCTGGATGTCCAATGCATACAGCCGTCAGGGAGCCGCTTCCGGATACTCAGCGACGATTCAAAAGCAACTGGCGGTCAGGAGCGGGTGCCCAGCGGCCTGGCCTATCTTTCCGCGGGCGTTGCCTTCTGTTTCATGACGCAGATTGGTCGTTATGCACAAATTACCAAACAGCAACTAAACGGATATCGGATCATTCAGGACACGGCGTTCCGTATTTCGCGAGATCGCGAGCCACAAGCCTTCGCCGTCGAGTCCCTCGTGTGCCTGGATACCGACGAGCCCGAGGACAAGTCCATACAACTCGTCAGGATGGCCGAACAGACCTGCTACATCCATGCGGCTTACCGGACACCAACGGTAACTGAACTCACAACAGGCGACTGACCCCTGTTGCTTTATTTGTCGGATTTTTGCTGCGCCAGATAGTGCCTGTCCGCTGCGCGATGCGTCGGCAGCAGCCGCGGTGCAGCGCGCAGGAAATCCCAGACAGCCGCGATGCCTGAACGCCACAAGATCTTTGCGGTAAGCCATACCGACGGATAGTGCAAGTCGTCGGTCAGGGTGTGCTGATTGGTTTCCATGTCGGGGCGTTGGGCGAGCACTCTGTCAAGTTCCGGAATGCTGAGCCAGTCGCATCGGTAGGCCACCTCACCGTCAGGATTCAGCACATAGACCATGTTTGGCAAGCTGCCGTAAGCGCGATGCAAGTCGCCGTCAAGCGTATCGACCACGACCGTTCGCGAATCGCTATAGTCATCCTTCAAACATTCTGCCAACGCAAGCTTTTGCACCATGTCCTGGTGGGCCGGTCGGCGGCGCCCCGGATGTGCTTCGCGGACGTAGACGACCAGCCACTCGACGTCCGGGTATTTTTTTCTCAGCAGGCCTATCTTGTCGACGTTTCTCGCATACATCATGCAGGAAACGCTGGCGGTCTCGAGAACCAGCCAGCGTCCCCTGAAAGACGACAGGTGCAGTGGATCGCCAGCCAGGCCCGTGAGCCCGAAGTCAGGCGCGGGTTCGCCAACTTTCGGCCCCGGAAACTGCGTCAGATCATAGTCTGACAACCGGAACCGGCCATGATTGTATGTCATGCGTATCCTCGGCTAGCGACCTGCCTTGCGCAGGTTTTGCACGGTATACAATCTCGGTTGATTGACATCGTCGGTGATGATGCTCTTGAACTGCAGGGTCGTACAGTGCATGGCCTGAACGTCCAGCAGGACTGCGTAGTCATCGAGCGCAACGCCCTTGCCCTTGTTTGCTGCCGCGTGATGATCGGAATGTGCCTTGCCGATCGGGAACCACTTCCACATGTCACCTTTACGATCGTAGACGATCAGCGATGCCATGGTCATTGTTTGCGAGTCCAAATTGATAACCCGCTTGCCAATCGGGTGATTGGGGTCCTTGGGTGTGCCGACCAGCGTATAGGTCTTGCGTAGCTGGTAGGTGACCTTCGGGAAGCAATTGCCCTTACCGTGTACGTCGACGAATCGGTAACCTTCCGGGTCTTTTTCCGGCACGTCGGCCAGTTCCATCTCGTTGTGGTAATAAAATGGCAACAACAGATTACGTGTACCCGCGTACTCCCAGTTGTAATCGGTTACCCGGCCGTTATAGCCCTCGAAGTCCTCGATCATCAGGTCAGTACCCAGGAAAGCGTCGGTGATTTGCCCGGCGGCCAGGCGGCGGACTCGTCGCTGGAAGCCGACATACAGCCAGGCGTTATCCCTGCGGGTGTCGTCTTCGTAGCGGTGAATCAGCAATTGCGTATTCGCCAGATCGAAGGGTTCCTTTACTATGCTGTATATGCCCCTGTAAATTTCGCCCGGATTTTCTTCGAATTTCGGCGTAGGTGTGAACGTCACCCGGTGCGAATAATTCATGAAATGCCATTCGAACTTGAGCACGCGCTCGACCTTGCCGGTGTTTACGTTGCGAAAGGTCCACCAGAACGGATAGATCGTCTCGCTGTCCCCGGAATTGAAGCCGTACTGATATCCCCAGACGAGTTTCTGGCCCGCGTCGGGATCATCTTGTTGCGGCTCCTTGGGAAATGCCCGTCCCGCGACAAAGTTATTCAGCGTCCCGTTTTCAGCGACGCTGACATCCGTCGCATATTTTCGGGTTGCCTCGACGTAGTCGTCACTGAGAGGGAAATCAGTTGTCGGCGCCGTTTGTATGCTGACCCATCCATCGCTGATGAAGCGGTAGAGGGCTTCATCGAGGATGGGCTCGAATTGATCCACGTTGCTTTGATCGACGACCATGCCGGGACTGTAGCCATCGAAAGTCGGTGTCCAGTCAGCATACGGATAGAAGGAATTGCTGATGTCGTCCTCGGTGAACGGATCCGCGGCTGCGAGAGCCGCAAATCCGACCAGGCCAATCGTTAATGTAATGAGTATGCCCTGCTTCATGACGCTCTCCTTTAGAATCGATAGCGAATAGTAAGTTGAAATTCATCTTCGTTGATCGCGGAACCAATTGGGCCCGCGCGAAATCTGCCGAGCGGCTCAAACCCGCCGACGCCGAGACTGCTGTACGGTGAAAAACAGACGGGGTTAGGTGGCGGGCCCAGCAGCGGTGGTGCACAGGTAAACGGCGGGTAGGGATTTGCGGCACGATTGTCGTCGAATGCCTGCGCCCCGTCGCCGAACTTGATGTTGACCAGCGCAATCACACGCCAATTGTTGTTGATTTTCCAGTCGAGTGACGGCGCGACCGCACCACTGCCGGCTTCGAAATCGTATGCCGTGAGGATCTGCGGTGTCAGGCGGTCATTCAGGTAATTCCCCTGGAATAGAAACGTTGCGATGTAATTATCATCCCAGTCCACCATGCCGACTTCGCCCACCGTCGGCAGCCCCTGTGCATTGACACTGGCTAACTGATGATCCAGCAGATGCTGGCCGAAGACCTGCAGCGAGAGCAGAAAGGCGCGAGTCTTGTTCAAAAACGGGATAAACGTGGGGCGGTCCATACCGATCACCCAACGCACGACATCCGACTCGGAAAACAAGCGCTCTTCCAGCGTGTTGGGAAATTCCTCGCCCGATGTATGGGCGACCTCGACGCGAAACGCAGTCTTCATTGCCTCGATGTAAAAGTCAGCCGAGGCGCCAATCAACGTTATCCTCGGGAAGTCGATGTCGAACGCGAGGGAGTACGGGTGGAATGTGGATTCCGGAGCACCGGGTGTGAATGGATTATCCGACGGAATGCCGCCGCGCAGCGATGGCAGTTGCGACCTGTATCGCAGTGTGTTGAGCGAGAAGCCCACACCTTTCAACACGCCCTCGATGCGGAATCCGAGGTCCTGGTCGTCGCCGAAGTCCGGCACGTTGGCCTGCCGAATGCCGAGCGAGTTAGAAGGGAAGTCCACGGCGAGGCCGGTGGCCGGGAAATTCCACACGGTGCAGCCGTTATCCCAGCAGTTATTCATCGCGCGGAAGAAGTTTCCAGCGCCCAGAATGGCGAACGGCTGGCCCCCCTGTCCAAGGTTGTGCGGCCGGAAATCCTCGAATTTCCATACCACCTGAAAGTTCAGGTCATCGAATGCACCTGCTGCGCCGAGGCGATACTCGGCATTGACGATACCCATCGGTATGCGGATGTCTTCCAGTTCGTCGTAAATGTTATTACGTGAGAAGTCCACCGGGTTGATGACATCCAGCACCCGGAACAGATCGGTTCTGCCCCAGACTACCTGCTGCCGACCGATCCGGAATCCCAGCTCGTGGCCGTTCTTTAACGCTATGGCCGCATCCAGATATAACTCGCGAATGAAATCTGCATCATCGTTGAATTCCGGGAATCGCAGTTCATCTTCATCGGCATCCATATAACCATCGATACAGCCGCGATTATCGATATCGCAGGGTCGCGTCGGGTAAGCGAGAACCACGCCACCCTGTTCGAAGTTGTGCACATCATCGCCCAGCAGTCGCAGCCCTTCATTCGGATTGCCGGCGGATATATTGCCGCCGGGAACGCCCGGCAGCGGAATGGCGCCCGTCAGAGTCGGTGGCGGGAAAACGCCCGCAAATTCCGGGAGCGTTGTGGGGTCGAAAGGTGTGGGCCCGCCGACCAGAAAACTGAAAAATGCCGGGTTTCCCGGTGCCGGAAAGCTTACTGACCCGCCCGAATTCTTACCGTACTCATCATCGTTGAGGTCGTAGACGGCGTCATAGCTGCCGCGCAGCGTGCCGTGAATCGAGAATTCGGAAAAAAGGCCTGTTGGTTTGAAGGCTTTTGAAATCTCGAGCTGCAGCGTCGTCCTGGCCTTGGTTAGCCCGATGCCGTGTTGCCGCACGAAGGTCACGTTCTCGATGAACCCGCGATATTCGGCATCCGCCGCGCTGGCGGATGGCATGGTCATCCATGACGCAATAAAGCAGGCGATAACTGCCGTTCCCGTAGTTTTGTGGAAATGTAACTTGAGGCTCATAACTAACTCTCCCCTTGTCCCTGCTGAGTGATGAATGCCGGTCTGAATTTCAACAGCCACGCCGGCACCAGAAATATGGAAGCCAACGCATTCAGAATCAGCATTACGATAAGTAGCATGGCGGCATCCGCCTGAAACTTTAGATCGGACACGAATACCCACATCAGTACGCCGAAGACGAGCGTGGCAGCCGTGAAGCCGATCGCCAGCCCCGTCGTAGCAAGCGCTTCGCGGACGGCACTGGTGAGATCCGGACTGCGCCGGTACTCCCTGCGAACCCGATCCATGAGGTAAATGGAATAATCGATGCCGACGCCGATGCCGACTGCAATAATCGGCACCGTGTTGATGTTGATGCCGATGCCGGCAATTCCCATGTAGGCGTAAGTGAGGGCCGTCGCGAACGTCATGGCGCCGAACATCAGCCAGCCGGCATGGGCCGACGAATAAAAACCGGTTACGGAAAGAAATATCAGCCCGAATACCAGTGGAATGATGATCATATTCGTGCGAAACGCCGCTTCGTTAATCGCCGCATTGACACCGATCGGCCCGCCTGCGAGCTTCAGTGAAAAACCGTCGATGCTGGATTCCGTGCTGTCCTTCCATTGGCGAATCATCTCGATCGCACGTCGTATCGTGCTGCCCTGATGATCCTTGTAGTAGAAAACCATATTGGCGTTCATCTCATCGGTGTCGAGATACTCGAGCAGCGCGCCCGGAATCGGACTCGACATCATGTACATGAACATGAGCCCACCAATGGACGCGGCGTCGGCGGGCACACTGCTCCAGCGCGGGTCGTTGTAATGTGTCAGGCGATTAACGGCACGAATTAGGTTTGGAAGTCCCTTGGCACCGCCGAGGTCAGGATCGGTCAGCATGTGTGCCTGAAAGTCAGCCAGTGCCTTGACGACTTCCGGCCGCTTCAGGCCGCCGATCTCCTCAGTATTCGCAATGACATACAGCTCTTCAGAACCCGGAAAGTTCTCGTTGATCATTTTTGAAGATACGTTGAAGTCATGATCTTCGTACAATAGCGGCGAGCCGGGCGCTGTTTCACCAATCGGTACGCGCGCAGCGGCCAACAGTGCGGCGCCGAACAGCACGGCGGCAATGGTGAGCACGCGGGCCGGGTAGTGCGACTGAGTCACCGTGTGTGCAATACCGACGAACATCGTGCGGAACCAATTGTCTTTCACGCTGCGTTTAACGGGAGTTGGCAGCAACTGTAGGATGCACGGCAAGGCAATAATGACGGTGACAATGACCGATAACGCCCACAGGCAGGCGTAGACTGCCAGTTTGTCGTTGATCGGTACCGAGCCGACGCCGATCAGCAGCAATCCGATAGCATCCGAAATGACGCCAAGCGAGCCCGGCCTGAACAAACTCGTGTAGGCGGTGTAGGCCGCCTCACGACCATCGCTGCTGTTGGGAAGTTCCTGATAATAGCGTTCGACGATTTGAATGCCGTGCGACATCGCACGGGCAGATATCAGGAAAGGCACGACCAGCATCAACGGATCAAGGTTATAGCCCAGCAACGACAATACACCCAGGCCCCATATCGACGTCACGATTATTCCGAGCAACGGCAAGACAATGCCGTAGAAGCGGCGGAAATGCAGGACAAGTAGTCCCAGCATGATCAATACAGTCAGCAGAAAGATGATCATGATCTGGTCTGCGTAACCTGACACCCAGCCCACCAGCACCGGCTGGCCGGTTGCGAAGATACTGGTGCCACCCACCGACTCGTTTTTCCGAATCGTCTGCAATTGCAGAAAGACCTTCTCGTAGTCCAGGGCACCTTCGTTTAGCGTGCCCCTTATCAGCGCGGCTGTAAGGTCGGGTGATACCAGCAAGCCGTATACCCGGGGATCTGCCCTGACGTCCTGTCTGATCGACGCGAGTTCGGACAGACTGTAGCCTCCCTTGAGAGGGTTGTAGTAGGTCGAAGATTTGACCGTTCCCTCGCCGCCTAACCAAACTTTCCTTACGTTTCGATGAGTCAGGCTTGTGACGAGGTTGTGGTTGATTCCTTCCAGGTTATCGACGGCGGTCGTGATTCGATGAATTCGGTCCAGTGTCTCATTGGTGAATATCGTTCCCTCGTCGACGGAGACTGCGATGATAATGTTGTTTGCTCCGCCGAACGTGTCCCTGATCTCGTTGTGCAGTTGAATAAACGGATGTTCCTGTGGCAGCAAATCGGAAAAATCGGACACGATACGAACAGCAGGTACCTGCGTGGCGAACGCCACGGTAATTGCCGCAATAAGCAGCAGAACGCTCCTGGGATACGTCCAGGTGAACAGTACGATCTTTTCCAGTATGTGACCGAAGCCGCGCATTTCGATAGACGTCAGGTCTGCGGGACCGCAGCCGTGAACAGTACGCCACCGCCGGCGGCCGTAAATTGATCGCCGCCCAGGCCAACAATCGCCCGCAGGTACGTCCGCGTGCCGACTGAACTTCCCAGCTTGCTCCAGGACGGGTCACCGCGGCGGCGATACAAAACAGTGGCGTTGTCGCCGACGGCCACAATGGCATCGCCCACGGTCGCGATACCGTACAAGGGGGCGGTGTTGCCGTTATTTTCCTGCTGCCAGGTCTGGGCACCGTCGCTCGTATGCCAGATCGTGCCGTTCAGGCCGACTACCCAACCTGTGCTTGCGTCGATAAAACCTGCGGCCTGTGAATAAAAACTATCTGGAAGGTCCTCCGCTCGCTGCCAGCTGTCCCCATGGTCTCCGGTGTAAAGAACAGTCCCAAACTCCCCGGTGACAAAACCGTTTGCTGCGTCGACAAATTGTACGGTGGTCAGGTAAATATCTTCGTCAAGGGAATACGCGTCCCAATTACTGCCCGAATCAGTCGAAGACAGGATTGTTGCAAAACCGCCGACAACCCAGAGCGTTCCGGAGAGGTCACAGGTAAGCGCCTGCGGCTCGGTTCCCTCAGGCAGTGGTCTTGACGACCAACCGGTGCCTGATTGTCTCGACCACAGGCCGTCTACATTGTCGATGGCATAGAAATCGCCGGCCGGGCACACTGTGACGTCTATGAAAAACGGTTTTTCGACGATGGCGGTCCGCTGCCAGCTTGTGCCGCCATCCTCGGATGTAATGACGACGCCCATAGCGCCCACCGTCACAATCGTGCCCTCGTGTTCGGCGGCGGCTTGCAGAAGATCGGCGCGCTGGATCGTCTGGGATTGCTGCCAGTGCACACGAGTCAGATCGAGGCGAGCCTGGCAGCCGGCGACAAGCAGGAGAACGAGCATCGATGCTGGGAAATAACGACGAACATACGTTGCCGTTATGTTGCAGCAAGATGCTTCGTCACTCACCTTGAATCCGCCCCCCACTCGGTCGAGTTTTATTGATATCGACAGGCGAGACGATATTGATATTAGTTCTCACCTATAAATCCCTTCCCAACGGTAGCGGGATCTGTCGCACCCAACCATACGTATATGTACCAGCCGTACGTATATGTGCTAAGGCATTTGTCTTATCAGTACACGATTCTTGACCTATCGATCCACCGTCATTTTCCACATGAGGGTATCGAAATCGCCTTTGCAGACGACACTGACAGACATTAGGTATAATTACTTAATAAAAAATTCAATCAAGGTCATTATTATTGTCTCCCAGGCTGTTCAAGATGTGTTGATGCTGTAGTCGAGCATCGAGATCTATTTTGAAAATACTTTGAGAAAAAGTTTGTGGAAATCGCGAAAGACAGTCATGGGGATTACGAACAGGGAAGTACGCAAGGAATTAATACAGCTACAGGAATTGCTCCTTAAGGCACATCTGTCTACTGCTAAAGGGTTGCCCTGACGACTGCTGTTTGAGGGCAAATAATTCGAACAAGGCTGCAGATTGGAGAAAGCCAGTGTCATTGACAAGCGTCAAGGAATACTTCACGCCCGACGGCAACGAAGAAGTCCTCGAACTCCTGAAGACATACGGTGACGGCGCATTGATCGTTGCCGGTGGAAGTTTCGTACACGGCCTGGATGCCCGCGATCTCCTGACCGGGATCGAGGTATTGATCGATATTCAGAATCTCGGACTCGATCAGGTCACATCGGATTCCGCGGGATTGTCTGTCGGGGCGATGGTCACTTTTGCCGAGTTGCAGCAGATAAAGGAGATCCAGAATGCCGCTGCGCTGGGAGCGGTACGGGATGCTCTGAATTACCCGCCGGTGCAGATAAGAAATGTCGCGACAGTGGGCGGAAATATTGCTGCGGCTTGCCCTTACTTCGATCTGCCGACTGCCTTCATGGCACTTGGCGCCGTCGTAAGCGCGCAAGGTCCGGATGGATCGAGAGAGATCGGGCTGGAGGATTTCTTTGCAGGCCTGTTCCAGAATACGCTCGAGGCAAGTGAGTTCGTCACCGGGCTCATGCTCCCGTTGCTGCCGGCACAGTCAACCAGCGCATTCCTCAAACTTGAAACAAATGCCAACGATCTTGCAATCATCAATGTGGCCGTGCGAGTCACCGTCGACAAATCCGGCTTGTGCCAGGAGGCACGCGTCGTCGTTGGCGGCGGAGTCGGCGAGACGCCGGTGAGAGTGGCTGCTGCTGAAGCCCTGTTACAGGCTGAAAAACTGGCCGACGATTTGTTGCAGCGGGCAGGCGAAGCGGTGCAGTCGGAGTTGCAACCGATGTCGGATCATCGGGCGTCGGCAGCGTATCGATCTGCCGTGGCGAAGACACTGACCGAACGCGCCCTGCAACAGGCTGTGGCCCGGCTGAAATAGCGAGTATATGACCATGAAAAAACTCATCACGCTCGACATTAATGGTGAACGCCACGAGCTCGCTGTGGATCCTGCCGAAAGTCTGCTGCAGATCCTGCGCGAAAAAACAGGCTTGATCGGTACCAAACGGGGCTGTGATTCGGGCGGTTGTGGTTGTTGCACCGTTCATGTGGACGGCAAAGCCGTTTACTCCTGCATGGTGTTTGCGCACTCACTGCAGGACCGCAAAGTGACTACGATCGAGGGACTTTCCCAGGGCGGTGAACTCGATCCTTTGCAAACGGCTTTTATCGAGGAGGGAGCGGTTCAATGCGGCTACTGTACCTGCGGCGTTATCATGACCGCGAAGGAATTCCTGGCAACGGAAAAAAAGCCCGACGAGGAGCAGATACGGCACGCAATCGCCGGCAATCTCTGCCGTTGCACCGGTTATACCAAGATCGTAGAGGCCATCAAGGTGGCGGCTGCAAACCGCTGACATTGCGGGTGGGAGTGACACTATGACAAAGACGACTGTCGTTGGCGAAAGCATTCTTCGGCCCGATGCGTATGAAAAGGTCCAAGGTGGCGAAGGCTTTCCGGTGAACGTTTCTCTGCCGGGGATGCTGCACGCCAAGCTCTTGCGCAGCCCGTACCCACATGCCCGTATTTTGTCTATCGATGCATCCAGGGCCGAGGAACTGCCGGGCGTCAAAGCTGTCTTGCTGCCAAAGGATGTGCCGCAGAGAAAATACTGCCCGGTCTACTTCGTGCCGACCCTGGCGCCTAGCATGATTCAGGACATGCTGGTCATGAGCGATACGGTTCGTTATGCGGGCCAGCCGGTCGCCGCCGTAGCGGCGACCAGTCCTGAGATAGCCGAGCAGGCATTGCAGTTGATCGATGTGGATTATAAGGAACTTGAAGCCGTCTTCGATACGGAGGCCGCGATGCGTGACGGCGCCCCCCGCCTCCATGAAGCATCCGAAAACAATATCGCCGTAAATCCCTCTTTTGCATTCGGCGATCTTGAAGCGGGATTCAAAAACGCAGATCACATCTTCGAGGGCACTTACAAGACGCAAAGAGCACACACCTGCTACCTGGAGCCCCGTGTTTGCGTCATCGACAGCGACATAAACGGCCGCCTGACGGCTCACTCGTCCATGCAGCACATGTTTGGCCTGCGGGAGAAACTGGCTTTCGTCATGGATATGCCCGAGAGCATGGTGAAGGTCGTGAAGCCCCCCTACATCGGCGGTGGCTTCGGCGGCAAGCTCGACATCGGTTATATCGAGCCGATCGCCGCTTTACTGAGCCTGAAGACAGGCAGGCCCGTGCGCATCGAGCAGACGCGCTATGAGGACTTTATTACCACCACCCGAAATCCCATCGAGGTGTATTTGAAGACCGGCGTCAAGTCGGATGGCACGTTTACGGCCCGCTACGCCAGGAGCACGCTGGACTGCGGCGCACATGCCACGCACGGTGCCGAAGTCATCAATGTGCACGGTATGTTCGGGATTCTGCTCAATTACCGTTGCGTCGATCAGACCTGGGAAGGTCGCACTGTTTACACCAATAACATGATTGGTGGCGGTTACCGTGGCTACGGATCTCCGCAGGGTTCTTTTGCCGTTGAATCACAGATTGACGAGATTTGTGAGGCACTGGAACTCGATCCGATCGAGTTTCGGCTGAAGAATGCTCACCAGGAAGGCGACCCGCACCCGTTCAACCCGGACTTTACCTTGTCTACCTATCGCTTCGAGGACTGCCTGAAGAAGGGGGCCGAGCGGATCGGCTGGTCGAAGCGGGCGCCGGCCGGAAGTGCCAGCGGCAACAAGAAACGCGGTATTGGCTTCGGGTGTCAGCCCGTGTGGGTTAGCGGTTGCATGGGGTTTCCTGATATTTACGAACACAGTGGTGCGATTATCAAGCTCAATCCGGATGGTACCGCGGACCTGTCAAACGCAACCGTTGACCTGGGATCCGGGCAAATCACAACCCTGTGTCAAATTGCCGCAGAAGAGCTCGGTCTCGCGGCCGATAAGGTGCGGATGACCTACGCAGATACCGATACCGTGCCTTTTGATGCGCCGAGCCATGCCAGTCGTGTTACCTACTCCGCAGGCAATGCGGTCAAAGCTGCTGCGGTCGTGGTCAAGAAAAGATTGCTCGAAGTCGCCGGCGAGTTGCTCGAAGCAAGCACAGAAGATCTGGAAGTCCGGGATGGTCATGTTCACATCAAGGGTTCCGACAAGAAACTCTCGTATACCGATGTCATCAAACGTGCGGAAGGCCCGTTCGTGGTGATGACCGAAGAGGGGCCCAAACCGACTTCGATCAAGGAAAAGGGAACCATCATCGGCGTGGCCAGTATGGCGCCGCCATCGAATCCATCGCCGTCCTCGGTCGAGTTTGTCGAACTTGAAGTCGACACCGACACGGGTGAGGTAAAGATTCTCCGCGTCGTGTTCGCGCATGACATAGGCAAGGTCGTCAATCCCTCGGCGGCGGAAGGTCAGGTGGAAGGCGGTTTTCAGCAGGGAATGGGCTATGCGCTGATGGAAGAAATTCAGTTCGATGAAGAGAGCGGGGCTTGTCTGACGGCTGATTTCCTCGATTACAAGATACCGACGGCAGTGGAAATGCCCCCCAGTATCGAGAGCATATTCATCGAATCGAACGAGCCTACAGGGCCATTCGGGGCCAAGAGCCTGTCGGAACCCTGTGTGTCGGTGCCGGCGCCGGCGATTGCCAACGCAATCTACAATGCCGTCGGTGTCCGCGTACGCGAGTTGCCGATCACGCCGGAGAAAATACTCGCCGGCCTGGGCAAGCTCTGAATAGTCGGACATAGGTCGTCTACATGTCGGATATGTCGCTAGTGGGACGGCTCCGCAAGTTCGGGCTCGGTGTCATGATGAAAAAGGCCGACTCGATGGGTGAGGAATTCGTGCAGGCTTTGTGCGCGCAAATCGAAGGCCGGCCAGCTGCCGCGGTAATCGCGGCGACGACTGAAAAACACCGTTTGAGCAGTGCGCAGATGGCTATCGCTGCAGCGATCGGTGCTACTATAATCTTATTGGTTTTCTACTTTCTTACGCGCTGACAGGCAATAAAAACCACTGCAGCCAACGCCCAGGAGCGAGAAAAAATGAGTACTCCGCAACCCGTTCAGAACTCGTTGAAGTCCGGCAAATGGATCAGGTCTACGTGCAAAATGTGTCTGCATTCCTGTGGCAGCATCATTCACGTAACCGATGACGGTGTCGTCAACAAGATCGAAGGCGATCCGACCAATCCTTCCAACAACGGCAAGCTCTGCCCGAAGGGCAACTCCGCGATCATGCGGCACTATGATCCCAATCGCATAAAACAGCCGCTAAAGCGCACCAACCCGGAGAAGGGGGCTAACGTCGACCCGATGTGGGAGCCCATCAGTTGGGACGAAGCTTTGGACACCGTAGCGCGAGAACTGAAAAAGTCGATTGACGAGGATCCGCGCAAGCTTCTGCCCTCGCTGGAAGATTTCCAGAAGATGAATGTCTGGAACTGGCCGCTGGCATTCGGCAATCAGAACAGTTTTCAGTCGGGCGGCACCATGTGCGGTGGCGCCTACCATCCGGTGAACGGCATTGTGCACTCGGCCTTCGCCGTTGCAAACGATGTCAAGCACTGCAATTACTGGATCAACGACGGCACCGGCGACGGTTTCTCATCTCATCTGCACGCGGCAGCGCAGTCCAACTGGGTGGCCAAGGCGCGCATCGAGCGTGGCATGCGCTGTGTCACCATTGAGCCCAGGCTTTCAATTTCTGCCGCTAAATCTGAAGAGTGGGTTCCAATTCGTCCCGCCACAGACCGGCACTTCGCACTCGGTCTTTGCCATGTCATGGTCAAGGAGGGCCTGTGTGACTACAAATTCCTGCGCAAGGACACCAACGCGCCCTATCTGGTTGGAGAAGACGGCCTTTTTGTCCGCGATGCGGATGACAAGATCTACGTCTGGGATTCTGTGGAGAACAAGGCCAAGTTGTGGGACGACCCGAGCATCGGGCGACTGGCTTTGGAGGGTACATTCAAGGTAGACGGCAAGGAATGCAAACCTGCGTTCCAGCGATTCAGGGATATTCTGGATGGATGTTCGCCGGAGGAAATGGAAAAAGTAACGACGGTACCGGCAGAAACAACCTGGCGCATCGCGCGCGAGTTTGCCGCCGCCGCAACAATAGGCGCGACCATCGATATCGATGGACGAACGCTGCCGCTGCGACCGGCCGGCTACAACTATTACCGGGGTGCCCAGGGCCACAAACACGGTTTTCAGACCAACCACTCATTCAAGATGGTCAACTTCATGGTCGGCAACATCGATGCGCCCGGCGGGCTAATGGGTGTGACGCTGGATGATCAATGGGTGGACCACAGCCATGTGGAGCCCGGCGAGAACGGCATGCTCCTGCCCAACCCGCACCAGCTCGGCCCGCTG
>Ga0255052_10000946_pt1 | contig 22636 bp, 18 predicted proteins | sample JV7_2_21_MG_FD_188632 | JGI IMG/M metagenome (GOLD analysis project Ga0255052, IMG submission 188632) | Seawater microbial communities from Jervis Inlet, British Columbia, Canada - JV7_2_21 | ecosystem: Environmental > Aquatic > Marine > Inlet | place: Canada: British Columbia | collected... | reverse complement strand
GCCGGCACACGGATTCGAACCGCGGACCTGAGGTTTACAAAACCCCTGCTCTACCAACTGAGCTATACCGGCATTGTTCAGCAGGAGGCGAATTATTCTCTTTTGAGCCGGTAGCAGCAAGGTCCGGAGGCAATTCTAATGGCGCGGCTGATCCGGGCGGAGCGCCAGAGATCTCTTGCTTGTCAGCGCGAGCGCGGGCAGGTCGCCGCATTCCTTAGCAGGACTCTGTCCTCACCGTATTTTTCAATCATATTGCCGGCACCCTTGCCGGGAGGCAGGCCGATATCAACAAAAAATACGGTGCCTTCGCGCATGCGTGGTGAAATGTCAGCCGGAAGACCCAGCGATTTCGCCTGCAATTCCACTCGTTCTGCCCGGCTCATTTCGCCAAAAAGACCGAGAGAAATTTTTAGTTCGTCATCGTCTGTGGGAACGAGGTAGGCGTCATCGAGCCCGCCTTCCTTCAATTTGCCGAGCATGACGTTACCGATTTCGCGATTCTCGATATTTCGGATTTGCACCCAGTGACCGATGAATACTTGACCCTGAGTCCTCCGGATACTGGCCCGCATGCCCTGCTTTTCATATTCGGCCATTGCTCCGCTAGCAAGTGTGGTCGTCGTAAACGGGCCGAGAGTCACACATGAACGACCGACTACCGCGGCAAGATCGGAAGGTTTGCCAGAACCGAGAACGGCACCAACGCTAGTTGCCGCCTCGGCAATTTTTATCGTGGAAATTTCCAGTGGCGGGCCGAGATCCGATTCATTGGAGATTTCTACGCCAGCATCAAGTGGCTCATCAACGAATAGTCCCCAAATAAAGTAGAGAATATTCGCCAACAGCAGCAGCAAAAGCAGGTTTTTCATGACTCACTTTGTACCATGAATGCAAGTCCCTGGAGTACCAGGTTCGGGCGGTGTAATGCCTTGTCACCAAGCTGCTTTAGAATGCGCGACGCATCTCCGCCGGTCAAGACGATTTTGGTCCGGTAACCTTCTGCACGCAGTACTTTGGCCGCGCGCTCAATTGCTCCACAGACGGCATTGACAGCGCCTGATTGCACAGCGCCGTCGGTATTTTTTGCGAACATGGCCATTCCGCGTCCCGGGTCTCTTGGCAGTCGTTTTGCGGCGGAAATATCACTCGTATCCGATCTCAGTGCACGACCCATCAATGCAAGTCCGGGAAGAATCTGCCCGCCCTGGTGAACACCATTCTTGTCCAATACGTCGATCGTTACTGCCGTTCCCGCATCAACAATACAGATTGCTCCCCGAAATTCAGATCGTGCACCGATCATCGCCACCCACCGGTCCACACCCATTCGTCGCGGTTGCCCGTAACTGTTAGTCACACCGTATGCCTGTTTCTCGCAATGTGCGAAATGAATATCGCAGCCACAGTGGATACCGATGACACCTGACAGGCGTGTCGCAAGACTGGCGCCCGCAACGTTGCTGGCGAACACGCGGTCGACGCGACGCGGCAGGCGCGTAACAAGTGATGTGAATCCTGAATCGTGAATCTTGGAACGCGTAACACTGCCCGTGCGATTGATGCGACCTCTTTCGAGCAGGCCCCATTTCAATCGAGTGTTGCCGATATCAAACAACAGCGCGCGGACTTCGCTCATGCGTGATTGTCCTGCTCGTCTGGCAACGAAATGGTCCCCGTAATAATGCGTCGACGAATCTCGTCCGTTCGAATACCTAGTGCGCCATCGTAATCGACGCCATCTGCAACACCACAGCAACGCCCATCAGGCATATCGACGATGATCTGTTTGCCCTTGAGCCAGTCGTACCTCTCCCAGCTGTCCTGAAATGGCGCGAACCCGTCGGACTCAAACCGAACCATACAGGCAAACAGGCTTTCAATAACGGCGACCGACAACCTTTCCCGCGATGGAGGATTTCCAGTGCATTCCTTTAGGTCAACTATTTTGTTCGTCCAGGACGGCCCGTCCAGGAGTTGCATTGAATCCGGAAGGTCAACATTCAAACCGATGCCGGCGATAACTGTTACGCCGTTGCTCGCGCCGCTTTGAAGTTCGGTCAGAATGCCGCCGAGCTTTCCGTCGCAGGCAATAATGTCATTCGGCCATTTCAGGCTGATGCCGCCGATGCCGAGCCGCTCGAGCGCTTCGGCAACGCCGATACCGAGGGCCAGCGTCAGGCTTGGCAGCTTGTCGGGAACTCCGCCGAAGGTGTAGGCCATTGACAGGCACAGCCCGGATGATGGCGGCGATTGCCAGGTTCGATCCTGGCGCCCGCGACCGGCGGTCTGGTGATCCGCAAGTACAACGCGAAACCGGCCCGGCGCAGGAGAAGGCTGCTCCAGCAAATAGCTGTTGGTCGATTCAATTTCTGACAATACTTCGAGTATGTCCAGCCGCGCACCGGGTACGCTCGCGATCGGTTCTCGAATACTCTCGGCGTCCAGCACGTTCATATTCGCTATCAATTTCGACGATGAAAAAACATTAGCCGCGGATTTCTTTCCTCTGCGCCGTCCATCATGCGTCGAATATTCGAGCGATGGGTGAAAATGATGTACAGCGCAAGCACGGCACAATAGATGAAAAGCGGCTGGTCCGACGGGAGGCGCATCACAGCCAGATAAAACGGTGCTGACAGTCCCGCAATCATCGTCGCAAGTCCCACGTATCCGGAAAAGACGAGTACCCACGCCCACACCAGCAGCATGAGAATGATGAGCCCGGGTGCCAGAATGACCAGCGTGCCAACCAGTGTCGCAGCACCCTTGCCGCCGCGGAAATTGTGCCACATGGGCCAGACGTGGCCAATGACGGACGCTGTCGCACAACTCAGGGTCAGCCACGTCCGGGAGATTTCCGGATCGTTGCCTGCAATTGGCAACTCGATGCCCGGTATGATGCCTGCCGCGATAGCACCTTTGCCAATATCGACAGCGACCACGCCGAGTGCAAACAACCACCCCTGTGTGCGCAACGCATTTGTCCCGCCCGCATTTCCGCTGCCTGCGGTCCGGATGTCGACACCACCGCGTAATTTTCCCATCACCATCGATCCCATGATCGAGCCGATCAAGTAACTGAGAAGAAATTTGATACCAAGCTCTAGCATGAGCGCGACCGTGCCGGTTTTGTACAAGAACTGCCGGGCATTGTAGCATCCGTACTCTCAGGCATTGAGCGACACATTAGTAATGAATACCGTGCCCGTTCCTCTTTTTTTCAATCCGATTGCCGGCAGGGGCCGGTCCGGTCGCAATATTTTGCAAGTTGCCGAGTTGCTCAGCTCCCTTGGTATTAGCCATGTGCTCGTAAAAAGTGAATCGGTCGGCGATCTCGAAACTAAGGTTCTTGGCGCAGTATCAGCCGGCACGAAAAAAATATTGGTAGCCGGCGGAGACGGCAGCATTCACGAAGTGGTCAACGGAATTCTCCGGTCCGGCAAAACCGTCGAGCTCGGTGTTATCCCTACCGGAACAGGCAATGATTTCGCCAAGGCATGTTCCATCCCGGTTAACTGGAAAGATGCCGTGCCGCTGCTCGCAGAGCGAATCCGAACGGACACACCGGCGCGTCCGCTTGATGCAGGTCGCATGAACGATCGCTACTTCGCAAATAGTGCCGGCATTGGATTCGACGCCAAAGTGAACAGAATTGCCCGCGAGATTCGCTGGCGCATCGGCGATGTCGTTTATCTGGTCGCCGTATTCAAAGGGATGATCGATGGCGTAATTACACCACACGTGACGATGCAATATTCCGGTCAGACAGTCGAGGGGCCGATCACGCTGGCGAGTGTCAGCAATGGCGCCTGGGTAGGCGGCATGTTTCACATTGCGCCTATGGCAATAAATGACGACGGCGCTCTCGATCTCGTCTTTGTCGAATCCGTCAGTCGGCTTCGGATCATGGCGCTGCTGCCAAGACTGATACGAGGATCGCATATCGATCAACCCGAGATAACGCATTCTCGAGTCACGCAATGCCGGCTCACCGCAACCGCGCCTGTGCCCTCGCATCTCGACGGTGAGGTGCAGCCATTACAGACGCATTTTGAAATTGAACTACTTCAAGGCGCCTTACGTTTGTTGTGAAGACTGCCGTGATCCGAGAAATATTGCCATCAAGGCAATCGCCGCGCCGACGGCTTCTATTGCCGTCAGCGCCCGACCGAAAAAGATGATGTCCCAGGCAAAGCTCAGAGTCGGCTGCAGCAACAACGCGAGGCCCACTTCCGTTGTCGTCACCTTTACAAGACTGCTTGCAATCAACATCAGACCGACACCGTGTGCAAGCAAACCGTAACATGCCAGCCATATCGCATCGTTAACAGTCGGGATCGACAGCGACTCACCTTCGGCAATGGCCGCCAGGCCGAGTATTGCAGCCGCGATCAACGACATCACTGCAACCTCCCTGGACGGCACCGCGTGCGTGGAATCCGTGCGCACCCGCCGCATCGTCAACAAGTAACCAGCGTAACAAACGGCTGTCAGCAAACCGAAAATGACACCGAGTTGATAATCCTGCTGCAGACTTTGCCAATCGAGCCCGATGATCATCGCCAGACCGATTATCGCGAGTGGGACAGCGATGAGCTGTCTCCCCGTCGGTCGCTGGCTAAGCAGCACCAGGCCCGCAGCGATCATTATGAAAACCTGAAAATTCGCGAGCAGTGTCGCCAGCCCCGGACCGACATAGATGATGCTCCGATGCCAAAACCAAAGATCGAGCGCAAAGAAGACCGAAGACATTATCAGTGCGGTCCAGGCGCTTTTAGTGAAAGACAGCTTGCGTCCGGTCAGCAGAAGGAACAAAGCGAGCGCGATCCCGCCCAGGAAAAGCCGGTAAAAGCCGCTCGTCGTCGGCGACACACTGACGAGTTTGACGAACACCGGCGAGAAGCTGATTAACACGGCGCCGGCAAATAGTCGCACACGGGGATTGCCAAGGAGGGTTATCACTGTCTGTCACCATAGCCAGGACACCGTCCGGCGCCAGGCCATTCGAAATACTCAGGGGCATTCCCATTATGCCAGCGATGGTTTTCGTCGCTATTGGTGATTAGCGCCACGATACGGCAAAAAGACTCGCACGCTTAATCATTTCCCAAGAGTCGGTTGCTCCCTTGTTGGACTACTAGGTGCCCGTCAACCAGGCAACTCGCCTTTTTTCTTTATTCTTGTCAGCCTCGGCAACGAGCTCCAGGTAACAGGTGTCCGCCGGCGGTTCTTCAAGCCGGATCGAAAACCTGTGCAGTTCGTCGCCGCGAAATACACTCACTTGCGCCGTATCGCCGGCGCGGTATCCCTTCAGCCGCCTGTCGATATTTGAGGCCGTGAGTTTGAGACCATCGATCGCTACTGCCTCGTCGGCTGCTGCTATTCCGGCCTGTTCCGCCGGGCTGCCTGCATGGACAACACCAAAGACGGCGCGACCATTACGATCGACGAGGGTGGCGCCCAGCCAGGGATGCGGTTTGCTGTCCGGCTTTGCCGGTTTTCCCCCTTCGTCTTTTCGGCCCTTTGCCGGACGCATACACAGCTTAACGCCGAATTTTCCAAGCAGTTGCTCGAGCGGCAGATCGTGGGTACTGCGCACATAGCTGTCGAAGAAATCGCCCAGATCCGTGCCGGAGATTTTCGACGCCATCGATTCGAGCCCTCGCTCCGGCATGCCCGCTTCTGTTTCGCCGTATCGCTTCCAGCACTCGCGCATCACTAAATCGAGAGAGCACTTACCGTTCGATTCGAGACGCAGTGTCAAATCGAGCGCTAACGCAATCAGAGACCCTTTCGTGTAATAGCTTACGATCGCGTTGCTTGAGTTCGCATCCTGTTTATAGAATTTTATCCAAGCATCGAAGCTTGATTCCTGGACGCTTTGCCTGAACCTTCCTCGGGCACGTATGACGCGAGTGATCGTCCTGGCAAGCGTCTCCAGGTAACTCTCGGTGGAGATTAATTCGGACCGGACGAGGGCCAGGTCGTCGTAATAGGACGTAATTCCCTCGAACACCCATAGCAAACCGGTGTATGTCTCTTTTCTAAGGTCGTACGGCGTGAATACCTCCGGCTTCATTCGCTTGACGTTCCAAAGATGAAAATACTCGTGGCTGCACAAGCCGAGAAATTTTCGGTACCGCTCGTCGACGCCAGTGTCGCCCTTTTTGGGAAGGTCATCCCGCGCAGAGACCAGACTTGACGACCAGCGATGTTCGAGCCCACCGTAACCGTCATCGAGAGCCATAAGTAAAAAGACGTATCGATCGAGATCTTCAGGCACACCCAAGAGGCTCATGTGTTGCTCACAAACGGTCTTGAGATCGTGACATATGCGGCCCATATCGGCACGCGTTCGTCCGCGAATAGCAATCGTGTGCGGAATACCGTTTACTTCGAATTCGCCGATCGCAAGATTGCCAATTTCAACCGGGTGGTCGATTAGCTCGGCATAGTTATCCGATTCATAAATGCCAAAGCCGTATTTGCTTGCGGTTTTCGCCCGCATGGATGTAACGACCCTCCAGTTGCTACCAAAAGGCTTGGCAGCCGGCTGAATTTCCAACTCGCATGCATGGTTTTCCTGTCCGACAACGGCTGGAAATACGCATGGCCCGTTGAAATACGCATGAGTGTTATCGAAGTGCGCGCCGCGGACATTTTGCTCGTATGCATAGATTTCAGCGATTAGCGTAATCGTTGACTCACATGCCTCCGCCTGCCAGCTGCTCTTGTCGATTTTCGCAAGTTCGATCTCCCGTTCATCAGCTTCGGCGCGAATGGATACAACATCCTTGGCGTAATCGCGAATCATGTAGCTGCCCGGGACCCAGGCCGGAATCGAGAACACCTGTCCTGCCGGATCGGGCTCGGCGACGACCAATCGAACCTCGAAAAGATGAGGGCCGGGATCCTTCAGGCTAATGCTGTATTTGTGCGGCGGTAGGGACATGTTGTTCTTATTCGAGTTGGCCCTCTCATTTTAGTCCTAATTTGTGCCATGTCGAGAATACATGGGTTCCAGCAGCTTTAGCGTCAGGCATTTTGCCGACCCGCCTGCCTTGAGAAACTCGGACATATCGATTTCGCTGACCTGGAAACCCGCCAACCTGAGGCGGGCTTTGAGCGGTTCTGACGCCTTGTTCAGATATACGATGTCCCCGACATTTACGGCATTGCAAGCGAAATTCCCGGCGTCCACTGTATCCACAACAATTCGTTTGTGTGATGGAACCCGGCTCTCAATCGCTATCCGGGAATCGAAGTCGAACGCCGGCGGATGGTACATAAGGAAGCCACCGGCCAACGGGCAGAAACAGGTATCGATATGATAGAACCTTGAATCGGTGAGTTTGATGGAAACGACTTCCACGTCAAAAAAATTCTCGATCTCGGCATGTGCCTCTATCTCAGTTCGAAAACCATAACCAGTCCATAACCACGGACCGGCTCGATCGAGCAGGCAATCGCCGGCACCCTCAAAGCCGATTTTCTGGTCCAGGTCCAATAGCTCGAATCCGCTTTTACGAAACCAGTTCTTGAGATGAGGCTCTTCCGGTCGACGTTCATGCGGCATGAAATGGCTGGCGATCGCTTTGTTGCCGTAGACGACGCCTGCATTCGCGGTAAATACCAGGTCCGGCAGATCCGGCTGCGGCTCCATGAGCACGACTTCCGCGACTTCGCTCAGGGCCCCCCGCAAACTATCCCACTGCCTGAACGCAAGCTCCAAATCCAGCGTGCCTTCATTTCCAGCCATCCACGGATTGATGACGTATTCCACCGTAAAGTACTTCGGCGGACACATGAGTATCTTGTCCTGTTTATCACTCACCGAATGCGAGCCCCCGCATGATTTTCAGACAATCATTGTAGCAACTAAAAAAACAGGGCCGGTCACCCGGCCCTATCCAGTTTTCGAAGTGAACTTTTGCGCCGACTCAATTACCTGTTCTAACAGCCTCGCCCAAATGCATCAACGGCAACGGAGTCGGGCTGGAGCCGTCCATGAAATATATTTTGCTGGCCGGGTCTTTTGAAATCGCTTTAAGTGCGTCGAGCGATTGGAGTTGAATGTAGGCCGGATTCCTCGCAATTGCTTTATTGATCTGCGTAATCTCATAAGCCTGGGCATCCGCCAGGATTCTTTTCCGCGCAGCCTCCTCTTCCGCTGCTTCGCGACCCGCCGCCGCTCTCGCTACATGTTGTTGCAACTCGGTTCGTACCCTTTCGAGTTCGGCCCGTTCCCGCTCGACCGCCTGTTCACGTTCCTTCTTCTTTTCAATGGCTTCGACGATAAACGGAGGCAGTTGAATATCACGAATCAGCACTGCGGAAACGATAATACCTTTGGGCGCGAGGTAATCTTTCATCCCCTCGGTCAGTCCGAGCTGCAGGGTTTCCTGAGTCGCTTCCTGGAAGAAATCCTCTGCGCGCTTGATGCTCTTGCCCTGCTCGCGCAGTAAGGACCGCAATTTGGGAATCAGGTGTACCCGAACCGCCGCGGCTGCATCACCGGTATTTTGCAAAATATCCGGCGCCATCGAGCCGTCGATTCGATACTGGACACTGACATCCAGCCTGGTCTGCAACTGATCCTGACTGGGCACGTTGGCCGTTTCCGTATGCGTTTGCTGACGCGCATCGAAGAGTACCCACCGATACAAAGGATTGACCGGTATGTGCAAACCCTGTTCATACACCTGCGCTTGGACATTTCCGAAAAGCGTAGCGACGCCGACGCGACCGGGCGGGATAGTCTTATAAAAATTCATTCCGACCAATATGAGGACGCCAATAACAACGATCACAACCGGAAACCTGCCTTGAATATTAGACCTTGCCATAGGGCTTCTCCTGGTTTGCCATAAACATAGGGAACGTTATGGTATGGGGACGATTTCTTGTATTGAAAGGTGCCAACGCAGCAATTAACCGGCACTTCCTGCCAACGGCAGATGCACCTCTGCAAGCATGCAGCGTACGCTTCCGCCTGCCGATCGTTCGATGTTGTCGATTGCAGCGCTTAGTATTGTTGCATTCTCTCCGATAATTTCCCGTTGTGAATCACTTAACGCCTGATAGGCATGAGCGGACATCGCGATGATGCGATCGCCCGACTCAGACTTTAACTCCAGCATGTTGCCGGCAAAGGACTCTAATTGGTCGAAACTGAGCATCACGATCCTGTGGCCTGTCTGCGTCAGTCGTTCCAGTATTGCTGCCCGCTGATCGTCCTTTGATATTGCGTCAGTGCAGATGACGGCGAGCTCCTCGCCAATGTTCATCAGTACGTTCGTATGATAGATCGGTGTGCCGCTCTTGTCTGTTGCGTCGAATGCGACAATGTCGTAGTCCATGCGCTGGGCAAACTCGCCGAGCGGATCGAGATGGGTACGTGTCGACAAACCCGCATAGGCGATGTGATTGACGCGATCCAGGACCATGCTGCCGGTGCCTTCGAGGAAATGACCTGCATCCTCATGGTGAGAAAGATCGATGACTTGTCTTACGGCGTATCCGTAGTCGGAAACAAGTGAGTCGATAATATCCGGGCGGCGCTCCTGTCGCCGGCTCGGGGCTTCCATCGGGTACAGGACAACCGATCCGTCGGCGTGAAAACTGACCCAATTGTTCGGAAATATGGCGTCCGGAGTATGTGGTTCCGTCGTATCGTCGAATCGCAACACCGAAATACCGCAGCCCTCGAGCGCCACTGCAAGCGCCTCAAATTCTTCAAGTGCCGCCGCCTGTTGTTCTGCCGGTGGGGCATCGGTCTTGCCCTGGAATCGGTTGGATTCAGCCGTCTCCGGATTGCTCTCGAATCTTGCCGGCCTGATCATGAGCACGGCCGACGCCAGTTGTGATTCTTTTGCTGAAGACATATCGTTTGAGCTATTGGGTTCTCGAGGTATTCTCGCTTGAAAGCAAAGTATTGGAAAGATCTTTCGCGGGCACTCAGGAATCCCGCTTACGTGTGCTTCATCTGGTTTGGAATGACAGCCGGAGTCTCCTTATTGGCGACGCCGGTCAGGTTTACGGCCCCTTTGGTTACCCGGCCCGTGGCGCTCGATATCGGCCGCGTGGTTTTCGCGGCGCTCAACAAAGCAGAACTCATCGCTTTAGTCATATTGTTGATCATTGTTCGTGTATCCGGCAGAGCAAGGGAGCTGTGGATGCAGTGTTCGGCATTGATTCTGATACTCCTCGCGCAATCGGTCTGGCTTCTGCCGCAGCTTGCCGCGAGATCGCAACAAATAGTGGCAGGTGTCGAACCGACGCCATCCATGCTCCACGGAACCTACTCGGCCCTGGAGCTACTAAAGCTCCTGTTACTCCTCTATCTGGGCTTCCGATCACTGCAAGCGACGGACCCAGCCCGCACCTTGCAGTATCAATAAGAACACGGTGCGCAAGTATGCCTTTGATGGTTCTTTCCGTCATCGTTCAGATTGCACTGATTGTTCATGCGGTCCGGACGGGCCGGTCTCCTTACTGGGTGTTTATCATTCTTCTGGTCCCGGGCATTGGCTCCCTCGCTTATTTTATTGTTGAGCTTTTGCCTGAGCTTACGGGCGACCACCGGACGCGACGGGCCTACCGCGGCATTAAGAAGACCCTCAATCCCGGTGCAGACCTGCGCCAAAGGCAAAGAGAGCACCGGCTGTCCGGCAGTGTGGACGCCGCGCGTCACCTTGCCAGCGAACTCATCGCCAGCGGCAATTTCGCGGAAGCCATTGAGCACTATGAAAAAGCACTGACCGGCCTGTACGAAGACGATCCCGACTTGCTGCTGGGACTCGCCCAGGCCCAGTTCGCCAACACGGATTACGAACAATCGAAGCAAACGCTCGAGGGGCTGATCGAAAAGAACCCGAACTTCAGGTCTCCCGAGGGACATCTGCTATACGCCCGCGCCGCAGAACAATGTGAAGACCTGGCGCTGGCAGAGACCGAATACAAAGCAGTTGCGGCATATTACGCCGGCGCCGAAGCGAAAGTTCGCTACGCCGCATTACTTGAACGAGTCGACAAGAATGACGACGCGCTGGAGGCCTACGAAGATATTGTCAACATCGCCGAACTGGCGCCCAGGCATTACCGTAAAGCGCAAAAACCATGGATCTCGCAAGCAAGGGAAGCTGTAAGCCGCCTCAGAAAATAGGCAGTGTCGATCAGGCCTGAGCGCCTGGTCGTTCCGACACTAGCTGATACCAGCGGCGAAGGTCTGCCATTTCGTCATCAATTGAAATCCTGGACCATGCCGCGAAATCGCATGCAACAAATGCTGAAATATCAGCCATCGTAAAAATGTCGCCGGCGATGTACTCCTTGCCCTGCAACTGGCGATCCAGTTTGCCCATGAACAGCTCGAATCGCCTTCGGCCGCGATCCACGAGCTCAGGTATCTGCTCATAATCGTCAGGCCCGGTCAGGGCGCGTCCTTGCATGCCTTTGGCGCGGTTGCGGAAGGTTTCTGCCAGCGCCGCCAATCCATTAAATTCGATTTTGGTATTCCACATCGCCACGAGCGCACGCTCGATGGCGCTGCCACCCAACAGGGCCGGCTCGGGAAATTTCTCCTCGAGGTAATGACAGATTGCGAACACCTCGGTCAGATGAGTGCCATCATCCAGCTCGAGTACAGGAACCGTGCAATCCTGATTGATCTTCCTGAACGCGGCACCGAGTTGTTCGCCGCCGGCAAGATCGACCTGAACGGTCGGTATCTCAATGCCCTTTTCGGCCATAAAGATGCGGACACGTCGCGGACTCGGGGCCGTCTTGCAGTCGTAGAACTTCACTTTTGCCTTCTGAATCGCCCGTCAGGACAGCCTCCTGCGTTTTATCTTTCTTTGGCTGCGGCCGCGATCGACGCGGCGTTCTGTCCAAATAAAACCTTTCTTGCTTCTTCGTCGGTCAGTTCCGGTTTGCGCCAGTCATTGCCAAGGTCTGCGCCGCGCTGCACGGCGGGCCTCGCTTTGATCGCATCGAACCAGCGCCTCAGCGTGCCGAACTTGTCGAGATCTGCGCCCAGGCGCTTGTACGACATGACCCAGGGAAACGAGGCGATATCGGCTATCGAGTAGTCGCCGGCGAGATACTCCCGGTCCTCAAGGCGCGTATTCATGACGCCGAGCAGCCTGTCGTATTCGTTCTCATATCGCTGGTGCGCGTATGGCACGGGCTCCGGTGCATAGTTCACGAAGTGACTCAGCTGCCCTGCCATCGGCCCGAGATTTCCCATCTGCCAGAACAACCATTGCATTACCTCGTAACGGCCTTGCAGATTCTCCGGCATGAACCGGCCTGTCTTCTCCGCAAGATAAGCGAGAATTGCCCCGGATTCGAATAGCGAAATCGAGGCCTCATGATCGACGATGGCGGGAATCCGGTTGTTCGGACTAATCCGCAGGAACTCGGCGGAGAACTGATCGCCCCGCCCGATATTGACCGGCACGGTGTTATAGGAAAGACCGCATTCCTCGAGCATGATCGATGCTTTCCTGCCGTTGGGTGTAGGCCAGTAATACAAATCGATCATGGATTCCTCGAGCGATTGCAAAATGATTGCCCGCCAAAGTATCAGTATTATCCCCTTGGCACTAGAATATCGCCGTCAGCGCGAGATGCCTGACTTGCTTTCTCGGGAAACCAGGCTTTGATATTGATTGACAAGTACACGTCGCACTTCGCAGGCGCGGGCTCCCTGTTGCTATTCGTCGTTTCTGCTTCCTACGGGCAGGAGCAGGGCGCAACCGAACAGCAAGATGACGAATTATCGATGATCACGGTTGTCGGTCGCCGCGTAGCAAACGAGTTCCCAGCCAGCACTTACGATTCGGTGGCAACCTTGCTCCGCTACGATCCTCAATTGGATCTCCAGTCCAGAGGGCTGGCGGAGAGCCAGGCTGACATATCTGTTCGTGGCGGCTTGTTCGAAAACACCGGCTTCAAGGTCGGTGCGGTTACTATCTTTGACCCTCAGACCGGACACTATTTCGCAGACTTACCTGTTGATTCGTTCGCGATGTCTTCACCGGAGTTATTGACCGGCATTGACAATTCTATTAATGGCTTCAACTCGGCAATCGCGACCGTCAACTACAGCCTTACAGATCTGATCGACCATCGTGAGATAGCGCTTGGTATCGGCAGCGACGACCTTCTACTCGGCAGGCTGCGTGTTGGCCAGGTTTTACGCGATTCCGGAGAATCTGTGATCGGAATCGAATTCTCGTATTCCGGCTCTCAAAGCGATGGCACTCTTCCGAACGGCGATCATGATTTCGAGCGTTTTTTCGCTCGCGCACAACATCGCAATGCCGACAGCCAGACAGACCTTGTCATTGCCTATCAGGACAAGTTCTACGGTTGGCCGGGGGCGTATACGGGTTTTTCCTCACTGGCGGAAACCGATCATACGAAGACGAAACTGCTCGTCATTAATCATCTCCGGAACTACTCGAGTGACAGCTGGTGGGAACTTGGAGCAGTCTATCGGCATTTAACAGACGACTATGATTTTGATCGAACCACAACAGAGTCCGGGGAACCCGGCTCGTTTGAACATGAAACGAAAACCTATGCGATCGGCATCCAGGGCGCTATGCGTCTCGGCGCCTGGCAGTGGCGTTACGGAGGTCAGATAACTGCTGACGAGTTGGTGCGATCGACAGACCTGACCAATGGCCGATTCAATTCGCGCAGTTACACCACTGTCAGCATTGTGCCGACGCGATATTGGACGACTGGCAGCGGCAACTTAGTGAGGCTGCGGGTCGGCGCTACGGCCGATTCGTCGAATCGCGATAGCAATGCGTTGTTGCCCCTCATCGGCTTGTCATTCGAACATTTCGTCACTGGTGGAACAAACATATATCAGATCGAGTACTCGGCAGCTTCGCAAGTCCCGGGCTATACAGTTTTGAACTCTCGTGAGGCGGGACTGTTCGGAGGCAACCCAAATCTCGGTCGTGAACGAGCAAATTCGCTGAACTTCACGGTGAAACGAGAGGCTCGGGCATCACAAGCCAGCGCCACCGTGTTTGTCCGAAAGGACAAAAGACTGGTGGACTGGACCTTCCTGACCGGAGCCCCATTCGCGCGACAGGCTAACGCTGTTGACCTTGATGTGGTTGGTATCGAGCTGCTTTGGGCCCATCGCTGGTCGAATGTTTTTTGGACTGCAGGCTACGTGTATCTGGACAAGGACGCGGACTATGGTACCGCGGCAGTGGACGCGAGTTTCTATGCTCTGAACTATGCAAAGCACCGTCTGGCAACAGGATTAATCTACCGCGCGAATGATCGCCTGGAATTTCGACTGGATGGCGAAATGCGCAAGCAGGAGAAAAACTCGCTGCGCACCGGGAACGATGAGGCATTTATTGCATCAGCGTCCATCGGGTGGCAATTCGGCGTAGCGCAAGGTTTTCGACTGGACCTGGTTATCGATAATGTTACAAACAGTAATTTCGAAGAGTTTCCCGGAACGCCAGCCGCGCGCCGGCAAGTAAGCCTGCAATCACGCTTTTTGTGGTAGACGCCGGAAATCGCCTTAAACCTGATCAGATTTCTCAGCGGCGCAAATCGGGTGTCTTTGCCGACTCAATCAGGCCACGGATAGCTTTCGATCTCAGCTGCCAGTTCCGTCTTGAGAACACCGAGATATGGCTCGAAGTTACGCCATTGCTCAAGGGCCCCGGTATATATCGGCTGCCTCACCTGCTCGGAACTCGGCGTACGAATGGAACGATCGGTTTGGTGAAAGTTGAGACATGAATCTTCAAAGGGCAGGTCAAGAAAATCCAATATTCTTCTCACTTCGCTGTCCGCATCTTGAACGACATGCTCGTAATGCACACGGAGCACTTTGCCCGGCAATACCTTGTCCCAATGCGCCATCAGCTTGACGTAAGACTTGTAGTAGCGCGCGATTTCTTCGATTCCGTAGGTGAATTCCTGGCCATCTGCAAACAATTGCTTGAAGCCACTGAAACAACAGGCCATTGGGTGTCGACGCGCATCAATAACCCTGGCATTGGGAAATATCAGATGAATGAGACCGACATGCATGAAGTTATTAGGCATTTTGTCCACGAAATGAGGGGCGCCTTTACGATGAAATTCCGTATCTTTGATGTACGCGTCCGCGAATTTCTGCAGTTGTTCCGCCGACAACTCCGCCAGTATTTTCGGGTATTTCGCCTCCTCCGATACCTGTCTTCGGCCGTTCAGACGATGCGCCAAAGCGATAATGTTCGGCAACTCCATCGTCCCGTCGATTTGCGAATGGGACGCCAGAATCTGTTCGAGCAAGGTTGAACCTGCGCGTGGTAATCCGACGACAAATATGGGGTCTTCATTGTGTCCGCCCATGCCGGCTTTGCTTTCAAACAGCGCCTCGGTACACGTTTCAGCCTGGCGATTCATCGCTGCTTCAAGCCTGTCAGGGTCGTACCGCAAACCCTCTTTTCTCAGCTGATTGCCTCGCTCATAGTAGGCGAACGACTCCACAAATTCCCCTTGATCCTCATAGGCTTTGCCAAGCGCAAAACACAGATGGAAGCGATCGACCACCCCCGTTTCTGCTTTTTCGACTAGCGATCCCATTTGCGAAAGTTCATCTTCGCCAAATCGATAGGTTTTCAGGTTGGCCAGGCTCCAATATGCATCACCAAAATCCTTCCTTACCCGAAACGCAGCACGATAGGAGTCAATGCCTTCGTCTACACGTCCAACGGTTTTTAACGCATGACCTCTGGATAAATACGTTTGTTCATAGCCGGGTTGAGCCTTGATGACCTGATCGTAAATCTTCAACGCCGTATCAAAATTTCCAACAGCGACATTCTGGTTTGCAAATACCAGGTCAAATACATGATTGCTCGGATACATGTTCCGCAGAATGGTCGCTTGTTCCAGAGCCTGTTCAAATTTTTGCCGTTTATGCAGTATGGTCACATAGTCGACTCTGGCCAGCCAATAGTCGGGTTCGAGTTCAACGCAACTCTCCAGCAGAAATTCAGAGTCATCGTAGACGAACAGTTTCATACCCAGTATTGCCAGCAGCCGCATCGCCTCAATGTGATGGGGCGTCTGGCGCAAGAATTCCCGACAAAGTTTTTCTGCCTGAAACAACTTATTTTCTTGAATAAGACTGGTGACAGTGACCAGGTCCGCCGGGAGCTTTGAGAGACGTTCGAACTCCGCGTTTGCGATCCCAAAGTCCTGTTTGTTGTCCTGCGCTTTGTGAATGGCCGCCAGTTCCCGCCACGATGCGATCAGCGCACGGTTGAGTTCCACGGCGTGCTGATAAGCGTTTCTGGCACCAATCGGATCGCCCAGTTGCTTTCGGTTATGACCTTCTTCCTGAAAGGCTTTGGCGAAATCTGGCTTAACGGCCTTGAGCTTCTCAAGTGTTTGCAGTGCTTCTTCCAGCCGACCAAGATAACGTTGAGCAACTGCCTGACAATAGAGCGAATCGATATCGTCCGGGTTTTCGAGCAGCTCTGTTTGCGCTGCCTCGAGCGCTTCTTGCAGGTTTCCGGCCTTTAGCAGGCGTTTGGCGGCCGTAGCACCGCTCTGTGGTTCGGACGTAGCTTCTTTGGAGGCGCTTTGGGTCATCAGGTGCCACAGCTTGGACGGAAAAAAAGAGTCACGGCTACGACGAGCGAGCCAACATGAAACGCCTGCCCGCCCCTTAACGCAGCAAACAAGACGATGCGCTCACTCGCGAAGTACGTTGCAAAGACCGATCAGTGCTTGCGTTAACTCTGGTTGACTACCTTGTGCGATTGCTTTCGGAGCAACCTGTGGATGGACCGCGATTTCCCATATGCTCTAGTAGTCAAAAGAAAAACGAACACCGATGGTACGTGGCCGATTCGTCGTTATCCTCAAATCCGTATCCAGCGAATTTATGAACAACTCGGCGCGCTCGTCGGTGATGTTTTCCGCAAATAATTCGACCGCCCACTTATCTGCTCTCAACCCCAACGCGCCATCCACCGTGTTATAGGAATCCTGTTGGAATCTGTTAGCGACAACAATCGAACTGAACTGATCATCGGTATATGCATACACCAACTGAGCATACGCGTCCTTGTCGCCCACCGTCCAATGGTACCGCCCGCTGAGATTGTATTGAAACTCGGGCGCCAGAGCCAGGTCGGATCCTGGGCCGGCAATGTCCGTCACAGCAGCAGGAACCCGAATCATTTCAGTCGAATTGAACGACCACGCCGCGCCAAGGGTAAGATCGTCAGTTGGCAACCAGGTCAGGTCGCCTTCAAAGCCTTTGATTTCGGCATCGGCGGCGTTGCTGGTGAAAGTGATTACAGAAATATCGAAATTCGTAATACCGACTTGCAAGTTGTCCCAGTCGATTTGATAGACGGAGCCGTTGAAACGTAAGTTACCGTCAAGCCAGGTGGTTTTCCAGCCGAGCTCGAGGTTTGTTACCTCATCGCTGATATAGGTTTTTGGCACTCCGGCTTCGTCGATCCGGTTGAAGCCACCCGGGCGAAAGCCTTCTGAATAAGTGACGAAGAACAGCAAGTCATCTGTGGGCGTGTAGGCAACACTACCCTTAAGAATCGTATCGCTTTCCTTGAGTGGCAGGTCGCTGGCGAAAATCACGTCAAAACTGCGCCCGCCATCACCGTCATCTTCTGGGCCACACGGGGCAACCGGACACGGCGTCGCAAAGTTGGAAGAGCCCAGCAAACTGGACTCGATGTCATAGTATCTGGCCCCTGCAGTAAGCGCTATCGTATCTGTAACGTGGAAGGTGACCTCCCCAAACGCGGCGAATTGCTCTTCTTCGCGAATCGCATCGTTGATAAAAGTAATACCCACTGGCCTGTGGTTCGGATTAACCATGGTCGATTGCGAGTGCGGTGCGTTCGGTGCAAAAAATCCAGTCGAACCGGCGACGAAAAAATTAGTATCGACTGTGGTTTCGATGTCGTCAAAAAAGACACCGGCGACAAAGTTCACTCGCTCCCCAGCGAAAGAGGACACACGCAACTCGTGGGTTGTTCGCTCGTTTTCGATTTGGGCGATCATGCCCTCCGTCGGGTCACCACACAGAGTGTAAGTGGGCTGGCAAATGTAATAGTAGCCGTACGCGCCGACTTGCGTATAACCGCTGTAGTCGAAACTATTGTTGACTTCGCGATCAAGAAAAGAGCCTGCGTATACCAGCTCCAGCGCGCCGAGACGGCCGTTCAGGGTTAAGGAAAACTGCTCGAATTCATCATCCAGAAAATCAGGGAAAAAGCGCTGAACTTGCAAGTCTCCAACGATCCGGCTTCCGGCTGAATCGGTGCTGATGTTCGCGATGGACTCCGGTGAATGATCAAACACACCGTCGACATCCAGCGACTGGGTCATATATTGTGGGATCAATTCCCAGTCATCGCTGATCGCAATCTTGAGGCTCAGACGTGCGCCACGGTACACGGCATCATTGAAGTCATCTTCAACAAAAGCCAGATTGTTGACCACCGTAGACGCCGCGCCGGCCGGAAAACCTACGTCGCCCGGCTTGTATGAGTTTTCACCGAAAACATTATCGATATAGCCTCCTTCGACGGCATTATAAAAAACACCGCGAAAAGCCAACTTGTCATCGATTATCGGGATGTTGATGTAAGCATCGACGCTGTTGCTGTCATCACCATTCTTGGTGGTCGAATAACTCGCGTCAAACCCCGCCTGAAACTCATTGTAAACAGGTTTGTTGGTTATCAGACGGACCGTACCGGCCTGTGAACTCGCTCCGAAAAGTGTCCCCTGAGGGCCGGGTAAAACTTCGACCCGGGCTATATCAGCTGTGTACAGGTCCAGATTCCGACCGCCCGAGCTTACCGGTTGTTCATCGAGATAAAGCGCAACGTTGGGCACCGGAGCACCAATTTCCAAGGATGTCTGGTCGGACGAGTCGGTGGCCAACCCCCGAATGAAAATCGACGACTGACCCGGACCGCGACCCGCAGAATTAACGGTCGGGAGATAACGGATGTAATCGTCGAAATTCGCGATATTGAGATCCTCGAGTTTCTCCTCCCCCAAAGCCTGGACCGCGATGGCGACATCCTGAAGACTTTCGGTCCGTTTGGTTGCCGTTACGATGATTTCCTCTATCTGCGCCATCGCAGCGGCTGAGGACAACCCTGCTGATGTCGCTAAAGCCATGCAAACCGCTTTGTTCAATTTGGTTTTCTTATACATCAGATGCCCCTCAAGGGTAGGATCCTGTCAATGATAATCTGCTATGGCAGCGTAGATCATCAACTCCAGCCGCCGAGCCGGCAGGAACGCCGTCTTCCGCGGATAAAAAATTGAACCACTCCTTGCTCGGAAAATAAAGAAATCCCGGCGACCCAAAACGAAATTCGGCTTGACTGCGACAGGGAACAGGTGATGCTAATTTGCAACAATGCGGTGAAGGGCCCGGAATGCCTTGATTACTGGACCATCGACGAATGTGGGACCGTCGGAATCTGCTCTTGTTGCAGGCCGAATACACCCTGTTCGACCCGCTCGTCATGCCTGGTTGAACCGTGAAATGCGCAATTCGTGGCGGCGGATCAGTCGCGTATGTTGCACGGTGACAGGGTTGCTGAAGGGATTTCTCCCGTCACTCAGGGTATATCGACGCCCTGTCAGCCAAATTTTCGGGTATGCGGGACGTGCTTATGCCGCCGGCTGGCATTCGGTCGCTGTGGACTTCCTGATTGGTTTTCATTCGAAGCGAACGACGATTCCCGCGTATAGATTTCTGACGGGGGCCGGTTCATAAAATCGGCCGCCAAAGGCGTTGATTCTTATATTGCTGTTGTAGCGCGCGCCAAAAAGATTGTTGACACCAAGATACGGGCGTAGCGTCCAGTTTCCCCTGGTGAATTCATGGCTGACGCGAAAATTTGCGACGGCATAACCAGGCACCGAGACAGTATTCGCAGTGTTTGCAAAGAGCTTGCCGGAATAAACCGACTCCAGTGTTGCCGATAATCCTTTCCCGGATTCATAGTGGAGCCCGATGTATCCAAAGTGCCTGGGTAGCCCCGGCAGACTGTTGCCCGAGAAATCATTGCCGTCATCGTCCACGAAACTGTCGAATTCAAACTCTGACCAGGTGTAGGAAACATCGGCACCAAAACCACCGCCCATGGCCCAGGACATCGCCATCTCAACGCCGGATCGGCTGGAGCTGCCGGCATTTGAGTAAAACGTACGCCCAGGGAACGCGGCGAGTTCGAAGGGAACCAACTCGTCTTCGAGATCTATCTGGAAAATCGTAAATTCATAGCTGAGATTCTGATTGGCTCCACGAAAACCCAGCTCATAATTGTCGGCTGTCTGAGGATTGATCATCTGATTGAAGCCACCCGATCCGTCGGGGTTTGCAAGCTCCGTCGTCGTTGGCGTTTCAAAGGAGCTGCTGTATGAAGCAAAAACCGTGCTTGACCCTGCACGGTAGCTCACTGAGACAGACGGACTGACTTCACTGAAGTCTCTTCGTCCCGAATCATCACCATCGGCAAGAAATCGGTCCATCACCGTATATTGAAGATCATCGTAGCGAAGTCCCCCATTAACAGACCACGCACTGCCAAGCTGGTAGTGGCCCTGCACGTAGATACCATTGCTATCGACTTGCTCCTGCTGGTCGAACACGAGACTTCCCAGCACGCCCTGGTTGTTATCAAACCTCCGTCGATCATCATCCTGGCGTTCGATATCGAATCCTATGGTCAAATTCAGTTTGCTCGAGGCAAGATCGGTCAGGCTGTACTGAGCGCCGGCGCCGTAGAAGAAACGCTCGAGGTCAACGGACCCACCATCAACAAATGGCAGCCGGTTCGCGAAATCACGCCAGACGTAATAGTTTCTCAGGAGTAAATCGCCACCCAGGTGGTCGGTTCGATAAACCAGGCCTATCCGCTGCTGTGACAGTTCCTCACCGGCGTTGAAAAGTACATTCTGGGCGCGCGCCGATCGTGGATCAGCCTCCGCCTGTACGGCATCTATGCCGCCGGGATCCTGCTCGTCAGGCTGATCGGTATGATTGAACGCGATCGTCAGCGAGTCGCCATCGCCTAATTCCAGGCGAGCCTTGCTGTTGACCAGATCTCCGCTGGATGAAGAATGCTCACGATATCCCTCGAAATTCTGATGCGACGCATTGAACAGGTAATCAACACGATCCAGCTGGCCAGCGGCCTTGAGCTGATACTTCTCGTAGCCGAGTTCACCGACACCGATCTTTGCCTCAACAAACGGCTCTGATCCACCGAGCTCACTTACTACCGAGATGACCCCACCCGAGGCATTGCCATAGAGCGATGATGCCGGCCCGCGCAGAACCTCGATCCGTTCGGCCGAACCGAGATCGATGCTATCGACCTGCGCCTGGCCATCCGGAAGCGTTTCCGGAATGTCATCGACGAATATTTTTATGCCGCGAATACCGAAGCTCGACCGCAGGCCGAATCCTCTTATTGCGACACGCAGGTCCTGGGCGAAGTTGTAGCGGTTTTGCATATACAAGCCGGGAATACCGTTCAGCACTTCGTCCAGCCCGAGTTGTTGTGTCGCATTCTGTATGCGGTCTTTGTTCACCACTGAGATCGAACGCGCAACATCGCGAACCGCTGACTCGGTTCGGGTTGCCGTGACGACGATCTGCTCAACTGAATCCGTATCGGTTTCCTGAGCCCAGGACACAGGCACGGTTAAAAACAGAAACAGTGATAGTTTGCAGGATATCCGCACAGCGGTCACAAAGTCATCGGCAGGCACCGAAAAGTAGCGATCTCGATCATCGGAGTCAATGACCGGTGCCGTCGTATCACTCGTCGGCTTTCACTACCCATGCCGGTTCAGGCCGAGTGAACTTGCCGGCGAACCGCTCAGCACGTTCGGCGCCGCAATAGAAAAAGCCGGTTGCAACATCATTACAACCGGCCATTAGTTTTCCAGGCTTAATAAATCGCCTGCTCTCCATCCGGGTAACCTAGAAGCTGTAAGTCCCCCTCAGATACCACTGGCCACCTTCGTAACTTGTAGCCGCCCGACGCGGATACTGCAATCCCGAACTGAGATTATTCGCGTTGGGAGGTAGCGCCTGGTTTATGAACTCATCGGTAATGTTGATCGCGCCCACATTAACTCTCCAGTTGTCATTGAGCTGCCAACCAAAGTCCAGGTCTACGAAAACGACTGAATCAATCGTGGTCTTGTTGACACCGATAGTGCCGGCCTCATCGAGATGCTCACCCCAGAAATTTACCCGCAGCAATAGGTTGAAATTCTCGCTAAAGAAGGTGTTGGCTGACAAGATGAATTTTTCGTTGGGATAATTGTTTTCGATGTTTACGGCCGTGGCATCATTGACCGTCGGAAAGGCGGGACCTCCTGCTGGTGGCTGCACTTCCTTCCGCCCAACTATATCGACTTCAGTATAACTAGCCGCGAATGTCAGGTCGGTGCTGGCACTGGCAGACCAGTCCCAACCCGAGGTCAGTACCACGTCCACGCCGGTGTGTTCTACGTCCAGCGTGTTGGTGAAAAACTGAATCCGGTTGGGGCTGCCCGGACTAAAGATATCGCCTGTCTTGTAGAT
>Ga0255052_10000945_pt1 | contig 22645 bp, 11 predicted proteins | sample JV7_2_21_MG_FD_188632 | JGI IMG/M metagenome (GOLD analysis project Ga0255052, IMG submission 188632) | Seawater microbial communities from Jervis Inlet, British Columbia, Canada - JV7_2_21 | ecosystem: Environmental > Aquatic > Marine > Inlet | place: Canada: British Columbia | collected... | reverse complement strand
AGGTGGGATCAAGACAATGCCGAAGCACTCATGGCGCTGGCTAGCCTCTATTCCAGTCATTTGTGGAACAAATACTGGGATATCAACAATCAGGCCGCTTAGCTCGCCCGAAATAATTCTCACACACCAATTTGAGACGGACATTATTTTTACTTGACGGGCAGCCAGCCGATTTGGTATAAATGAGGTTATCCGATGCCGTGGGTATCTGGCATCGGATTGTGTGAAAGTCTCGGGGTCTGTCCCGTGCTGTTACAATCTACCTAATCACCCGTTTTGGGTGCAGGAAGGAGGTGTTGAAAAGCCATACAAAGCCATCCGGAGGGTATGCAGGAAACTTGTAACAAGAACGAAGCATATCCAGGCTACCGTGTACGCAGCCAAAAAGCATTTATTCACACTCTTTTTCAGGAGGACTATTATGTCTAAGAAAACAGTTTATTTACTCTCTTTTGTTTTGCTGTTGGGCTCGGTCAGTATCGCTGAAGACATCGCGTGGACCGATCTTGGCGCCGACCACCTCTGGAGCAATCCGGACAACTGGAACCTGGGCAGAGTTCCTACCTCAGCCGACGATGTCTTGATCGACGTGCCGGCCGCGGCAGCACCAAACGGCCCGGTTATTCAGGACGGGATCGCTGCCGAGGCCCATGGGATCTTTACCGAAGCTGCCGGTGAGCCGACGTTGACGATGACCGGCGGATCGCTTGCGGTCGCCGACTGGATTTGGCTGGGCGACGGAGCGGACTCCTTTGGCGTCTGGACGATAAGTGGCGGCACTGTAGACATCGCCGATGAATTCGAGCTTGGATGGGGCGGCGGTGCAGGCACTTTGACCGTGACCGGCGGAACGATCAATGCCGGAAAGGCAGTAATCCCCACGGACACTGGAGTATTTGGGGACTTGTCCCTTCAGGGCGGCACCTACAGCGTCACCAAGGTCGACGGCCTCCAGATGAACGCTAACGGCCTGATCGATATCACAGAAGGTACGTTAGTATTGGAAGGCGATGACACGGCGAAGGTCGATGGCCTTATCGCCGCGGGACAGATTACCGCCCACGGAGGCGCCGGAGAATTCGAACTGGACTTTGACGTCAGGAATCCGGGCAAGACTACTTTGACGGCTTCTCGCGAGCCTGCAATGGGCCCGCTCAGGTTGGATTTTAACTCCAATCAGGATTCTGGTGGTGATTCAACCACTGCTGGCGATCCAAGCCTCTCTGCGGCCGCCCACAATCAAACAGGCTGGTCGTCTTATCACGCCAATCATGAGGTGATTGCCGAATTCACCACCGTCAATTACGACGGAATCACGGTAACGCCCGACTGGCCAAATACCACAGATAACCGCGTTCGCCAGTCAATTGACCGCGGCACCGGCAATGATGATAACTGGGACGATGCTGCAGGCGATCTTAACCTCGTCACCGACTTTATCGGTATCGACACACGCACCGGAAATGGCGGCAACGGGGACTGGGACGGCGCCACAGGCACACCCACTTACATGACACTTGCAGTCGGTGGGCTGGCCGCCGGTGATTATGTCTGGACATCATTCCATCACGACACCGAACATGTATTCGGCCCGTTCGCAGTTTGGCTTTCAACAGATGGCGGCGCAACTTTTACTCAACTCGATGATGGTGTTATGACTGATTCGACCACAGGCGGAAATCCCGATTCCGGCGCAACAGAAGTTGGTCCTGATGCATACTCGCTCTCTTCAACTTATCACGCATCATTTCGTACAGATGGCATAAATGCTGTCGTCTTTCGTTTTGCACCTTACTCCGAAACCGCTGTCCACCGCCAAATCTGGGGTATGAACGGCCTCGTGTTAGAACGTGGTCCGAGGGTAGTGTTGTTTGCAGAGGATTTCGAAGGTCTGGCTTTAGGTCCGAACGTTGATGAATCACTTGCCGGCGATGCAGTCTGGACGGACACGCCGCCGGAAGGTTGGACCGTTGACGAAAGTGGTATTCCCGGGATTGGTATAGACGCAATCGATGGTGTGACCGAATGGGCCGGATGGGCCTTCACCGATAAGGCATGGTGGACAGAAGCTGCCGGTGACCAGGACCGTTCTCTCTTCGAGCTGGGTAGCGGCACCGTGGCTGTTGCAGATCCTGATGAGTGGGATGACGGAGAACGCCTGCCGTTACCTATTGAAGCGGACCCCTATGATACATGGCTTACTACACCTGAAATAAAGATTTCCGGTAGTGAGGCTGGTACGCTTGAACTCAAGTTCGATTCGAGCTGGCGTCCGGAGTTTGATAGCAACTATCATCAGACAGCGAATATCACCGCTTCCTTCGATGGCGGAGATCTTGTCGAGGTAATGTTGTGGGAATCGGATGAAGCAAGCGCTAACTTCCATCCCTACGCTACAAATGAAACTGTCATTGTCAATCTGGACAATCCCGAAGGTGCTAAGAAGGTTGTTTTAACATTTGGCTTGTTCGACGCCGGCAATGACTGGTGGTGGGCGATTGACAATTTGGAAGTCAGCGCGGTTGTTCCCGATCTGGGTCCGGTTAATCCTGGTACTAATGGTCTCGTTGCATCTTATGCACTGGATGGCGATGCGACTGACGGCTCCGGTAATGGCAATGATGGGACCATCCACAACGCTGACACCGGCGGCTTGGGCGATGGTGGTTCGGTTTGGGTGGACGACCCGGAACGTGGCATCGTCATTAGTTTTAACGGCACGGCCGAAGGTGCTCATGTTCGCGCCGGCGACATTCCTCAAATGACCCTGACCAACGATTTTACCTGGTCCTTTTGGGCGAATCACAGCGATGAAAACACGGCGGACAATGATATTATTCTCGGTAATCGGATGGACGAGAATATAGTCGATTTTGTGCCGCGTCAGTTCATTAAGTTCACTCCGACTAAATTCGAGTGGCACATGAATGGCAACGGCGACGACAACCTGGATTACGACGACATTCCCGCCGGCATCTGGCTCCACCATTCGGTAGTGAAGGCCGGAGATCAGTTGACATATTACCGCAACGGCATTGAAGCCAGCTCAGGGACGTTCACACAACCCCTGGACTTTCCTCAGCCACTTTACTTTGGCGGTGACAACGAGAGTTCTGCCGGAGAGAATTGGGCGGGATTGATGAGTGATGTGAGTATCTACGACAGGGCTTTGTCTGAAGCTGAGATTCGTTACTTGGCAGGTGAACGGGCGACACCGGTCGATCCCGGCAGTTCGGGTCTTATAGCTTCCTGGACCTGTGACGAAGGGGCAGGTGCCGTTGTGGGTGATGTTTCCGGCAACGGTCGCGACGGGACATTCGTGAATGGCGATCCGGCCTGGGTAGAGGGTGTCAGCGGCAGCGCCGTGGAACTGGTCGGACCCACTTTGATCGAAACCCCACCTCTGGATCTTGAGCTTTCCGAAGCCACTATGGCCGGATGGATCAAGCCCAACGGTGCGCAGCCTGACTGGTCCTCGATCATTATGCAGAGAGATCCAGGTCTTGCAACCGGCTTCAACATCCTCGGTTTCCAGTTGGCCTATCACTGGAATGATACTTCAGATTCGTGGGGCCACCGCGGAGGCGACATGATCGCTGAAGATGATTGGACCTTTGCCGCCGTTACGATCGAACCCGATAAGGCGACGTTCTATGTCAATGGTGAGACAGGATCCGTCAATGAGGCTCCTCATGAACCTGCTCTGTGGAACAGCAACGTCTACCTCGGTGGTGATGGCACTGCTGGTTGGGTCTCGCGCAGAATGAATGGTGCCCTGGATAACGTTATTATGTACGACAGGGCTTTGTCTGCCGGTGAGATTCGTTACCTCGCAGGTATTCGGGAATTCACCTACGATGGCGGTGCTCTGGATGACACGTGGGACCATGATAACGGTTCTGACGCGTGGGACGGGACAGGTCCCGGCGAGGGCAATCCCGGCGGCGCAGTATCGCTCACTGAGGGCGATGATACATTCCTGCGTATCCAGGATACGGGCGATCCCAGAGATCTAGGCATCAGTGACCCGAGTAACCGCAAGGTCTATCTTACCCGGCTGACCGATATCAGTCTGGATGGATTGAGACTCGAAGTACGGGTGCGCGTGGCTACTACAGCTCCGCTGGACAACCAGATCTCAGGTGACCCATGGCCGGCAGAAGGTATCGGCTACCACATCAGGGACGGCGGCAAGGGTATGATCGGTGTCTCCGACGGCGTTGGGATCATTTCGTTCTCCCTGGGCCAGGCCGGTGAGCCTGACTTTGTTGATGCAACAACTGATGTGCTTATAATGAACAGCCTTGTGGGCACAGAACCTACAAGTGATGTTGACACCGGGGATGCAGCAAATGCAGTGGCCCTGAACATGATGGACATTGCTGATGCTGCCGCATGGAACACCTTCGTGATTAATATTGTCGCAGGTGGAGCGGGCACGCACGTTGTGAGTGTGTCTGCCAATGGCGGTCCAGAAGAGTTGTTCGATGTGACCTTGGGTAGCGATCTTGAGGCCGATGCTCCTTTCATCGCTATCGGCTCGTCCGGAACCGGTGGTATTACGGCATTCGATGTGGACTCTCTCTCGGTGAGCAATTAATGAGGCGACTGTAGATTAGAGTTTTTCAGGGCAACTAAAATTGTCCGGTTGACATTGTGATTTGTTCAATTCGGGGCCTGTACTGATTGATTCGGTACGGGCCCCGATTGCTTTTGCGGACGGCGACCCACATCCACAGGGCGCCGGCTATAACGTAGACGCATATGAAGGACCTGCCAACTGACGGCAAAGTGAAGGCCTTACACTGGCCAGAAAGAAAGCGACCGAGGGGTCGGACCGGCACACAAGTCCGACCCCTCCTGATTTCTGATTCGAGACAGATGCTTTTTTTGCTTGACGGGAAGGTGGTTGATCTGGTATAAATGAGGTAATTGGACTCGGTGAGTCTCTGGTGGTGAAGTCAGTGGAAATCCTGTAGCCTGTCTCGGGTTTCCACGTCCTGCTCAACCGCCCATATCAGGCTGTTGAGGGAAGGAGGCAAATGAAAAACGCGGAATACTGCCCGAAGGGGGATACAGGCCGCGTTCAGCAAGACAGAAGCCAGTTCCTGTTGTGTTGGCGCGTAGCCAAAGAACAATCAATCACACTCTTTTTCAGGAGGACTATTATGTCTAAGAAATTGCTTCTTTTAACCCTTCTTGCCATGGTGTTCATGGCTGGCCCGGCCGTGGCCGCGGTCGAACCGGTCACGAGCGTTGTGATAACGCAAGTTGACAATCCGGAAGCACCCAATTTTTGGCTTGAGAGTATCACAGTCGGAAGCTATACCGTAGCCGTCGATGAGCTTGTTACGGGAACCTCGACAGGTGTAGCAACGGCGCAACCCACTCCCTACGACGACATTACCGCTGCCGACGATTTCGATCTGAATCTCTTCGCGGGTCGTGCCAGTGAGGATCCACCTACACACCAAATTAGAGAACTGGCAGGCCAGTCGACCTGGACTGACACTAATGGCGACAATCCGGACTTCTTCGTCTTCGAGACTGGTGGGAATCAGGACATCAATATTGAAGCCATCCTGTTCGACGGAACCATTGGGCAGACCGTTGCCGTTCCACAAGCCAACTGGGGAAACACAGGGCTCAGTATCACGACCTCCGGTCCCCACAATGGACAGAGCATTTCAGGAATAGCGTTTGCCATAACGGATCTGCTGGACGCCGACGGCAACAATCTGACCAATAGCAGTATGATCCAAGGGATTCAGATCAGTTCGGCCGGCTACGATCCGTCGTGTGTTTGTGCAATATCACCTCCTGCGCCCGAGGTCGTCAACCTGGTGCTGAATCCGAGTTTCGAGGATCCCGTATTGGCCGAAGATGGTTATACCTGGGGCGACGTTCCGGGCTGGACCCTGGTGGGCGGCGAGGCCACCGACATCGAGGGCTCCGGCGTATGGAACGTTACACTTGCTGACTTCGACCCGGTGCTCGCGCCCGAGGGCGAGAACGTGCTGTATACCGAGTACCTGCCCGAAGGTATAGCCAAGGGCGTGGCGCAGGTCTTGACCGAAACGTTCGCGGCCGACACAGACTACACGCTGACCGCGGAGGTCGGAAACTCGAATTATTACTACAACGGAGGCTATAGCGTCCAGCTCTTGGCCGGCGGAACCGTTATTGCCGAGGATAATGACACGTTGTGGCCGGAGTACAAGACGTGGGCCACTTCGACCGTTGCGTACACCTATGATTCGGCCGATTCGGCCCTTGTGGGACAACCGTTGGAGATTCGTCTACTCAATCTGGAGCTCGACAAGGATAGCCCTCCCGCAGGTGAGGTTGTCGGAGTCGAGTTTGACAACGTAACACTTTCGTATGCTGCCAGCGCCGAGCCCGGGGTCACGATCCCTGTGGATCCGAATAGCGATATCGCCGCGGCTAACGAACTCGCTCAGGCCGGCGATACCATCGAGTTCGCCGAGGGCACATACTACATAACGTCGCAGATCGAAGTCAAAGACGGCGTCACCTATCAGGGCGCCGGCGTGGGACTTACCATTATCGACGGCAACGACCTCACGCGCGCTTTCGTCGCATGGGGCGACCGCGGCGCCACTAACGGCCAGGTCGATGCAAACGGCGCCGGCGTGCCGAACACCACTGGTCCGAAGGGCTGGCTATTGGAGGGGATGACCATCCAAAACTGCGTGGCGGACACCGTAGATCGCTATGACATCTTGAGTTCCGCCCGCGACCTGCTGGACAACTACCCCGGCGCACCTTATACGCTTGCGACCGCGCAGGAAGAAAACGGCGGCATTACGAACAATCCTGAGTGGTTCGACATTCTCAGTGGTAGTGCCGACGATAATCTCACTGACGCGGAACTTCAGGCCTACCTCGACGCCAATCCCGTCGGCAGCGCCGGTCACCTGGTGGTAAATGACGACCAGAGTGGTGACGGCGGCGCGATCACCATCCACGACGGGGCGATCGGCACTATTCAGAGCTGCGATTTCCTGAACAACCACACGCCTGCTGAGGGTGATGGAGATGACGGGGGCGCGGTGAACATCACGGGATTGTCGGTCGTGACCATCGACGATTGTTGGTTTGACGGCAACTATGCCTGTTCTCCAACTTCCGTTTCTGTGGACGGTGCTGACGGCGACGGCGGTCATATCAAGGTGCAGGGTAGCTCGGCGTCCGCCAACACGCCCGGCACAACACTCATCGCCACCCGCAGTGTTTTCCTGAATGGCAACGCGGAAGACGACAGCGGTGCCGTTCAATCAGCGGGTGTCGGTAGCATCGTCCGCCTTGACGCATGCCGGTTCGAAGGCAATACGTCCTGGGACAACGGTAATGTCTTGTTGATTGGAAACGAGGAATCGGGTGAACTGACCGTTACGAACTGCATTTTCGCCAACAACATCACCAGTGCCAACAACTCGCCCGACCGGATGTGCCAAGTGCGGCGGAATTCCAAGTTCATCAACTGCACATTTGTCGACAACAACCAGGAAGATCAGGACATGATCTACAACAATGCCAACGCCACAGACACGGACGGGGACGGCATTGATGACGAAACGGCGGATGCAACGCAGGTTATAAACTGTATTTTCGTCAACAACGTGGTCGGTAATGGCGACGACGTTCTGGGTTCCCGCAATGCCGATTTCACGATCGCGGCCACGAATTGTCTCTTCTTTGGCAACACGCTCCAGAACGGTGACGCTGCAGACAACACCCAGAGACCGGACGAAGAAACCGGCAGTATCCTGGCCGACCCGCTTCTGGACGCAGACCACGCCCCAGGCGCAGGCTCACCGGCCATCGACGCAGGTGTCGACCCAGCTACAGTCGGCGCAACTCTCACGACCGACTTCAACGGCGACCCGCGTCCGCAAGGCGCCGGCTATGACATAGGCGCGTTTGAAACACCTGCCAACTGACGGCAAAGTAAAGGCCTTACACAGGCCAGAAAGGAAGCAACGGAGGGGTCGGACCCACCCAAGAGTCCGACCTCTCCTGGTTTTTGGGCTCTTGTTTGAGATTCTCCCTGCTTGCACAGAGACAAGCTTCGAAAAGTCAAGAAAGTGAAGACAACAAGAAGGTTAGCAGTTTCAGTTTTGCTGTTCGTCCTGGCAATAGGCCTGACGAGCACAGCAAAGGCCGCGCCCAGGTACGTGATATTCTTGATCGGCGATGGCATGGGTCCTGAGCAGGTGAAGGCGGCGGGAATGTATGCCCATGGCCAGGCGGGTACGCTATTGTTCGAGTCGCTCCCATATCAAGGGGAGCTGACTACTTATTCAGCCAATTCGCCAATAACCGATTCTGCGGCAGCCGCCACGGCGATGGCCACCGGCGTGAAGGTCGCTAACGGTGTGATCAGCCTGGCAATTCCCGGGGATGGGAGCGAATTAGAGACCCTGCTGGAATATTTCAAGGCCCGAGACAGAAGCACAGGGCTGGTCACCACCACTTCCTGGTACCACGCAACGCCGGCCGCCTTCGGTGCTCACGTGGCCAGCCGCGGCAATTACGGTGGAATCTGGTACGACTATTTGGATCAGACTCGTCCCAACGTTGTGTTCGGTGGTGACACCAATGGAAATATAGCCACAGTGAGCGCCTCGGCGGGGTACACCGTCGTGACTGACCGCGTTGCCATGCAAGCGTCGGATACGCAAGCAGAAACCATGGTGTTCGGGCAATTCGGCGCGGGTAACATGCCCTACGAATTCGACGGACTGGGACCGCTGCCGCATCTGTCTGAAATGACCGCCACTGCGCTGGATATATTGGACAACGATCCCGATGGCTTCTTCCTGATGGTCGAAGGTGGACGCATCGATCATGCGGGCCATGCGAATGACCTTCAGCGAAATATCCTCGAAACAATTGAGTTCGACAATACCGTCAAGGTGGCGCTTGACTGGGCCGCCGGACATAGCAACACGCTGATACTCGTAACTGCCGACCACGAAACCGGCGGGCTGACAGTGTTAGCCAATAACGGCGTCAACGTATTGCCCACTGTCACGTGGAGTACTACCGGCCATTCAGCCGCTAATGTGCCGGTTTACGCCTGGGGCGCGAACGCCCAAATGATTTCCGGGGTCATGGACAACACGGAGATGTTCGCGGTTGTTACTTACGGTGGTCCTGAGGCGCGGGACCCCGACCCTGCCAACCGTGCCGTGTATTCGGATACATGGGGCACCCTTTACTGGAGTCCGGGAGATCATGCTGTTTCACACAATGTGTATTTGTCCGAGAATTTTGACGACGTGGACGACAGCACTCCCGGCTCGCCAGGATTCAGGGGCAACCAGACTTTCGCCTTTTTAGTTGCCGGCCTGCCCGGATTCCCTTACCCGGACGGTCTTATTCCGGAGACGACTTACTACTGGCGAATCGATGAGGTAAACGACGCAGATCCAAACAGTCCGTGGAAGGGCAACATCTGGAGTTTCTCGATTCCCCCCAAGCTTGCCCATAAGGGCAGCCCGTCTGACGGCGCCAAATTTGTGGATCCGAACGTGACCCTCAACTGGAAGCCGGGTATGCGCGCAACGATGCACGCTGTGTACTTCGGCGATAATTTTGACGATGTGAACAATGCCACCTCGGGCGCCTTCCAGGGAGAAACAACCTACAGTCCAGGCACCCTTGAGTTCGAAAAGACCTACTACTGGCGAGTCGATCAGTCTGACGGCCTTAACCCAACAACCAAGGGAGATGTCTGGAGCTTCACGACTGTGGGTGCCGGTAGGGTTTGAAAGGCAAATACTATCACCACTCCAGCGCCACTCCTCATGATCCGGCGGACTACGAGAAAGACAGCCTTGCGATGGCGGAACTGCGCTGGTCGAGCCCCTCGGCGCCCAACCAGCTCATTCCAGAGGGTGCATTGTCGCCACCGCCGGCGGCACCATAATTCAGGATTCAAGCTAAGAGCCTCTTACCGACGGAATCGAGGAGCTATGAGTGAATCGTCTCTGGTAAGATGGCTGCGAGACATCGCGAGCACTCCGGAAACCTGGAGCCTTTGAACAACCCCAGACTGCCGGAGCTGACTCGCGATGTCTTCTCTATAATAGTAAAGTCCGGCTCAAATTCTCTTGCAATGCGATCCGCTTTTATGTAACGTGTGCTGGAATTTGCTGGAACCCAAGCAATTGGGGCCTGTAGCTCAGCGGTAGAGCAGTGGACTCATAATCCATTGGTCGCAGGTTCGAATCCTGCCGGGCCCATTCATTTAAGTTTCGGGCTGTTAAGCACTTACGCTTGGCAGCCCTTCTTGTTGAATGCTCCAAAATGCTCATTTGCGTCACTTTTGCGTCAGTCGTGATTCCCCTGTCCTACTCAAAAATTCGAACTTGTTTAATTTCAACGGCTTATGTAGACTCCCGGAATATCGATCAAGTATGATTCTATGGAAATATCCGGGAGCAAGCAACCTTGAAGATCCTCGCCAAGCTCGTTTTTGAGTTTCTCAGGCTCATATTCAGGAGCAAACATGACATAGTTCTTGAAAACCTTGCGCTCCGTCAGCAATTGGCTGTTCAGCAACGCAGCATAAAAAGGCCGAAGATCAAAAACGCCGACCGCATCTTCAGAGCCGTTGCCATGATGGGCACCCCTTCTGAAATTTAGAAAAACTGGAGGAAGTTGGAATATGACCTCATGGGGTCCTAAGCGATTGTTCCGGTGTTTGCGCAGCCCTCTTGTGATCGCTCTACTGCTGCCGGTCGCTCTGCTCTTCGATGCCGGAGGACGCCACTTGGTCCGTTATGTGACCGAGCGCGTCTACACTCCGCCTGCGCTTACTCGCGACAACGTCATGGCCTACAACAGGTTTGTAAGGCTTGTTGAAGCCCATCCGGAGCACAGGAGAGTCTTCCCGAACTCGTGGGGGACTCTACATTTGGACCAGACAACGCACTCTTTGAGCGCGCGTGACACTATGCGGGAGCTGGAGCGAAGGAAGGGCTTTTCAATAGCAGACGTTACAGAACTGACTGCGATTTCCGAGGAATTCCGAAACTTAGATTGCATGTATGTTGAGAAGCGTAGTGCCTACGTGGCGTTTGTTTCGCGGAGGAACTACATGATGCCGACAAGGCCTGGTGCATAAATGCTTGTAATTCAATAGGATAGGCCGGATGTCACGGTGGTCCCACTATCGCTTGACAAGTATAGTATAGCTCCTTGTGATGAGGGTTCAGGGTTCGGGATTCAGGGTTCAGAATGCCCAAGGCACCTCGGCACCTGATTCCTTTCTAAAATCCTATGTGACAGTTCTTTATCAAGCAAGATAGAGACACTCTGAATCCATTCCGCGGTTCATTTCCTTATCAACCAAGAATGGTATATGGCATGGACAGATGGGTGTCTATTGTACCTTAGGACAATATGTACCTTGGTACAATAAGAGGGTTCAAAGTTCGAGGGAAGGGTTCAGGGCTCTGGGTTCAGGGTTCGAGAGAAGGGTTCAGGGTTCGGGGTTCAGTTGGCCTAAGGCACCCGGCGGTCGTTTTAACGTCCAACGTTGAACATCCAACTTCGAACTTCCAATAAGGCCAAGCCCATGCGTAACTGGCTTGACACTTCGACGTTGGATGTTGGAAGTTCGATGTTCGAAGTTCGGTTCTTCTAAATACTCGTCCCTCGACCCTTGACACTCGGCACTAACGGGTTTACTGGAGTAATGGAGTATTGGAGGGTTGCGGTATTTATTCTCACTCCAAGCCTCGGTTTGATCACGGCTTTGCATTCATTCAGAATCGTTTAGCAGCCATGTCGCAGCGGTGTGTAGCGTAATCTCCTGGGGCCAGTCGGGGGGAGAGACCGGGGTACCGATCACGAGATGTAAGGACGCCAGGGGGTAGTCCCGAGCGGCTGCCTGTAAAGAGCGGACCTCGCGGTTTATGATTTCAGATGTGTCCAGATCCACGCACACCTGAATAAGCTCCTGTGTGCCATCCGGGTAACGGGCGAGGAAATCGACTTCTTGGTCACGGGCGGTGCGCACATAGGCGATCTCTGCGCCGCGGCGCAGAAGTTCTAGTGCCACGACTGTTTCCAGGGCGTGTCCCCAATTAGCCTTACCTGAGCGGTCGAAGACCGGAATGAGTCCCGGATCGATGGGATAAACCTTGCGGGGGTTTACCATGCGCCGACGCTCTGAATCCGTGGCAATAGGGATCGTACGGATCAGGAAGGCATCTTCCAGGTGCAGAAGGTAGGCATGGAGCGTATCCTTGGCCACGGGGATTCCTTGGGAACGTAGATCGCTGTGAAATTTGTGAATACTAAATAAGCCGCAGGCATTGCCTAATAATTGTCGCACCATCCAACGCAACGCCACAGGATTCGATACTTTGTGACGTTCTATCACATCGCGGAGTAAGGCGGTATCCGTATATGAGCGCAACAACTCAAACCGGTCCCGCGGCTCAATGCTCTGTGCCTCCGGATAACCGCCTTCGGCTAAATAGTCACGGAGTCCCTTGTCCAGGGCTGAACGTTTCGCCTTGGTCAGATGATCGAGATTATGGGATGGTTCCGCTTTCTGGTGTCTGAGAAACTCGCGGAAACTGAATGGGAGCACCAGGGCCTCCAGAGCCCGTCCACGCATACTCGTGGCGATCTCGCGACTCAACAATTTAGCCGACGAACCCGACACGACCAAATCCACACGTTCGGTGTCCAGCAGGCGACGGGTGAACTTCTCCCAGCCTGAAACAACTTGGATTTCGTCGAGATAGAAGACTACTTGCTGTTGGTCCCGCACTTCAGGATGAAGACGATAGTACTCTTCGGCCAGAAGACTGAGATCCTGGGCCGTCATGCCAGCCAGGCGTTCATCCTCAAAGTTGAAGTACAACAAGTGTTCGCGCGGCGTTTTCGCCTCAAGCCGTTGAGCCAATAATTGCCAGAGAAAGGTAGTTTTTCCCGCACGACGTGGTCCTATAACAGCCAGGGCCTTGCCCGGCACGCGGGGAACGTGGACCTGGCGTCGGGTCATGACCGGAGGCGCCAGGACCAAGGAATCAACGATTTTCTGCCGGATAACGTTTTTCATTTTGTCCTTCTAAGAAGGATTACATACGAACGCAAAATCCTTCTCAAAAGGATATATCGTAGATCTGCTTGGTTTTATCAAGGCTTTTTCCAAGTTTCCTGAAAAAAAGTCGTCAGTCCTAGCGACCTTGCGCGTGCCTGAGCCGTGGAGTTGTTAGATTGAATCGGGTTGTGCTAGAATCATACCCTGCCCCAATCAACTCAAGATGTTCAGCAAAAAGATCATTGAGATCCTATAAATTTGCCGGAGTAATGGAGTGTTGGGTTGTTGGATTGTTTCTCCCATTACTCCACTACTCAAATTTGTTCCCTCATGGGGCAAACTGTACTTGCCAAGCGATAGTGGGACCACCGTGACATCTGGCCTATCCTATTGAACTACAAGCATTTATGCACCCAATGTCGTCATTAGCATTTTCGGCCTATTTTATGCTATAATGCTCCATCTACAACTGGTTTTCACATGTTCTTTCCTGTAATTGACTACTGTGTATTTCTTTTGTAGGTATCACTGAGCAACTTGGATGCATTTCATCTGCTGCTGGTCTCGGATTAAGAGCTTTCCATCAGCAAGTGCCATCGGTGCCCAGTTCTGAGTTGAACCTCCAACTCGCCGAGCTATGCCTTCACTGTCCGTTCCTGCTTCTCCAAGCAACTCTGCCGATGCAAGTGGCTTGAATCCAGACGGGTCAGGTTCTATGAGATACAAAGTCTTCTTGCCGTCGGTAGCCAGAATCAGGCCGTCGGCCAAAATCATACTGCCTTTATTGAAATCGGGAGAACGTTCTGTTTTCCACATGATTTGGCCATCCATACTCATACACGACAGGCCGTCATGCCGACTATTGGTTGCGTACTGAGCGTAGAAATAGCCGTTATGTAGCACCGCCGGCTTTGTTTGATCACCAAATTCCTCGGTTGTAAAAAGTTCTGTTGTGCCATAGCTGCCATCTGCCTTTTTCTCGACCTTTATCATAGTTGCGCCGAGTTCGTATCCACCAACAACAAGCACTCTGTTGTCACCGGCATCAACAGCACTCGGTACCGAAATATGACATTCCCACTTCTTGTACTCCCAAAGGATTTTTCCCGTAAGGGGTTCTATTCCAACAACATTACCCAGAGTTTGAGGCAATCCTCGATTTCCAATAGGATTAGTAGATGAAATAACCATTACAACATGGTCTTTTCCGCTATTGCCTGGGCTTACCCACTCCCGATTTTAGCCCAATAACGGGGATTGCTTTGCGAATGAATTGAATGAACTACCCTCGATTCTGGCCCAAAAACGCCGCTTTTTTCACACCGTTTTCAATGACCGGGTCAAAAGATATCTACTTATATCGTAACCTATGGTAATATAAGCTCTTATAGCGATCGTAAATCAGATATTTCTGCGCATGTCTCCAAAATGTTACTATTCTGGCGTTATCTAAGCCCGTTTTTTCGCTTGATTCATACCCCTGTAAGTACGATAGACTGGATATTATGATAAAGGTCTGGGTCTACAAAAGGAAGGGTATAAAGAGCTGGTGGGTAGGTTGGTATGAGAGCGGCAAACGCAAGGCAAAAGCCTTGCCCAGTAAAGCTCTTGCCGAACATTTTCGCCAGATAAAATATACTCAATTGAACTCCGACGTCTTTACCGGGGCTGTCACCATCGACTGGGCGCAGATGAGAGAAGAGTACATCTACAACAAGAAAGTACGCGGCGATCAGCAAGCCTCTATCTATGAAACATCTCTTACCCTGCGTCACTTTGAACGCCTCGCTGGGAAATTCAACTCGAAACAGATTACCCAGAACGTCGTTGACAAGTTCATTCTTGATAGAGGCGATGAAGTGAAGCGCTCGACGGTTAACAAAGACATAAGAAACCTGAAGGCATTCATTCACTGGTGCAGAAAGAATAGGTATCTCAATGGAGAAATTGAGCTAAGGCTGTTGAAGGAAGATGAGAGGCCTGTGAAATCCCTGAGCACAACTCAGATAAGAAAGCTGCTGTCGGCCTCCAAGCCGTATCCGAGACTCAGGATGAGAATCCTCTTGGCTTTGGGCACAGGCCTCAGGCGCGGTGACATTGAATCATGGAGAGTCTCTGATCTTGACTTTGAAAACAGTTATGTCACGACAAAGAGCAAGAAGACCAGGAAGAGTATGGGCTCACGGCCGGTGCCGGTTCCGATCATGGTAGAACTCAAGAAGTACGTCTCGAAGCTAAATCCTGAACAAGACAAGATATTCAAAAACCGCTTCAACCAATACAGATGGAATCAGATACGCAAGAAGATTGGTTTGAGTGACTTCAAATTTCATGACCTACGTAAAACCTTTGGTTCTGTTCTTGCCCAGAACCGCGTATCAACTGCCGTCGCGCAGAGGTTGCTGGAACATTCTTCGCCGGATCTGACCAACAAGGTATACACGAATGTTGATCCTGTCTTGCGCCATGCGGTGGATCAAATGCCGGCTGCTGACTGGCTATAATGCCGGCATGGCGAGTTAGGCAGATTCTCTCTGCGCCATGCGGTATGATTGCAGCACAAGGGGACGAAATTGCGACTGAGAAGTCCAGAAGGGTAAATGACAGACCATAAAAACCATCTTTGTCATTCAGCACATTGACCAGTATTTCGCATACGAAATCGTGCAAAATGATTGGAACTTTGTTAGTATACCAAAATAGGTGCCTAGCGGTGTTGCTAGACGATCAATTGTGGAGATCCCGGTTTCATGAACATTAGCAATCGCAAAGTGTGTTTTCTTCATCCTGCCAAACGAATTCGCCTTTTTTGGATCGTCTTGATGTTAGCCTGGCCCTTATCTTCCCCGCACCAGCTCCAAGCGAAGTCGATCCCCTGGCAGCGCCATGCCTTCCCATTGCCGGATTCCATCTGGAGCGTGGCGGCCGTGGACACCAATGCCGACGGCAGCCTGGATATTATCGCCATGGGGCAATCGCAGGTTTTTGTCCTTGCATCGCCCGATTGGAAACCGCGTGTACTGATCGACACGCGAGAACCGAAGATGTTGTATTGCGTGGCGTTTGACGCGGACAGGGATGGCGATCTGGACGTCGCAGTCGGCCGTTTCAAGGCTCCCTGGATCGCCTACCGCCAGGCTCTTGCCGAGGAGAAAGAAGCCCAAAAACCTGAAGGCCCCGATTTCAGCCTGGCCTGGATTGAGAATTCAGGCAGCCTGGATGCTCCTTGGCGATTGCATGTGATGGATCGGCAACTCTGCGGCATCCATGGGCTCTGGACGGGTGACATAAACAGAGACGGGATCGATGATTTGATCGCCGGCAGTGTTGAAGGGCCGTTTTTCCCCAGGAGCATAGCGTGGTTTCAAACTCCGGATTCCAGGGGTGGCAACGTCTCTTTTGAGCGGCGGATAATCACCCGCGATGGCGCCGGCGGCAGGCCGCATTACCTGGGATTTTCCGATTTGAACGGCGACGGGCAGGGAGATGTTTTACTGGGGGATTCGGGTGACGGGATATTCAGTTGGTGGCAGCAGGGCGCCGACCAGGATCAGCCCTGGACAAGACACATAATTGCGGCGGAGAAGGGCGCGACCAATATCCGGGCCGCGCGCATAGATGGCAATGAGAGTATGGACATCGTTGGCGGTTGCGGTCATGGGCGCGGAGTGTTTTGGTTCGAGAACCCGAAGTGGGAGAAGCACGCTATCGACACCGATCTGAACGACGCGCACGCGGTGGATTGCGGTGACTTTGACGGAGATGGGGATATGGACGTGGCCGCGGCGTCGTATACGGAGTTTGTCGTGCGATGGTATGAAAATGATGGCGCCGGCACGTTCGCCGCCCATGACATCGATACCGACAATGAACAGCAGGCCTATGACCTGAAGGTCACAGACCTGGACGCCGACGGCCGTCTGGACTTTCTGCTCGCCGGCCGCCAGTCCAAAAACGTTGTTTGGTATCAAAATCAAGAATAACTGTACATGACCACGACTCTGGGTTTTTGCGGTCAGTCTCAGGTAAATACAAATAAGGTAATGAAGGGAATTCTATGGATAGACGAACCTTTATCGCAACGGCGGCCTCGGCGGCTGTTATCGGGGTGAGCAGTTGTAGAAACGCTCTTGTAAACACGCACAAAGAACAGGAAAAGTCGGCTATACCAAAACGGGTCTTGGGCAAAACCGGCGTCCAGATAAGCACCCTTATTATCGGGGGCGTGGTCGCGATGAAAGAGGAGCCGACGGCGAAGTTCCATCCTGCACAGTTGGCTGACGCCGCGCTCGACGCTGGGATTAACTTCTTCGATACGGCCGCCGGATACGGACAAGGCCGGTCAGAACGGAACTTCGGCGAAATTGTGGCCCACCGCCGAAAAGAGGTTTTCTTGGGGACAAAGACACAGAAACGCACTTATGACGAAGCGATGCGCGAGGTCGAGGAAAGCCTGAAACGCCTCCGAACAGATCATCTGGACCTTCTGCAGATCCATGGCGTCAGCAAGAACGAGGACTTTTCTCGCTGGGACAAACCCGACGGCATATTAAAAGCGCTGCACAAATTACGCAATGAGAAAGTCACGCGGTTCATCGGAGTCACCGGCCACGACACCGCCGAAGCGATGGTCAAGGCCATCGAGATGGATGATTTCGACACGATCCTGACAACGTGTAATCCCACCGAAGAGCGCAGGCCTTTTCGGGAAAGGGTCATCCCCGTCGCCCGAAAAAAGAATATGGGTATCATCATTATGAAGGTCATGGGAGGCGGCAACGGTGCCCTCGCCATTGGCAATCCACTGAAGAACGACGGTGTCCCCAGACACGACGATGCCCCACGCCAAGCGAAAGCGAGTAAGCTGATCCGTTACGCTCTCGGGCTTCCTGTTTCCGCAGCCTCAGTGGGCATGGCGTCACTCGAACACTTGCGGATCAATGTCGCCGCCGCAAAGGATCAGAAACCATTCAACGAGCAGGAACGCAAATCACTGGAAAAGCATATGGCTACGACTTAGAAACAGGAAGGAAATCATTATGCTGAGAAAGACCACGTTTTTATCGATCGCGATGTTTCTTATTGTAGGCGCGTCTGAAAACAACTGCTGCGCCGGACAAAAAGTAGCTTTAGTCGTCAAAGAGGACGACTCGAGAGTCGCCTTTGCCGTGGGCGATCTGAAAAAGGCCTTGCGCCGAGCGGGATCCGACGTGGTTGACTCGGGCGCGGACGTGCGCATTGTTTTCGAGGTATTCGCAGCCGGCATGGGGCCGCAGTCGTTTCGCATACAGCGAGAGGGGACCCGCGGTTTCCGGATCTTCGGGGGCGACCATTTGGGCCTGATGTACGGCGGTCTGGAACTGGCCGAGCAGATCGAGCTGGGCGGCGGCCTGGACGCCGTGCGCGAGATGGCGCGCAAGCCCCACATTCTGCGTCGCGGCCTGAAGTTCAACATCCCCTTCGACGGCCGTACTCCCAGTTACGATGACACCGGCACTTGCGCACAGGAAAACATTATCGTCATGTGGGACTTCGCGTTCTGGCGTCATTTCCTCGACACCATGGCCCGCAACCGATACAACGTCCTGAGCCTCTGGACCACCAATCCTTACGCCGGAATCGTCAAACTCCCCAAGTATCCAGGCGTGAATTTCGACGACGTGGGCCGCGTCGCGCGCGAGATCACCAATCTGACCAACAACCACTTCACAGAATACGATCTTTTCGACCCGGCCAACCACAGGATCATCAAGCGAATCACACTCGACGAGAAGATCGCGTACTGGACGCACGTCTTCGACTACGCCGAGTCCCTGGGCATCGAACTCTATATGTTCCACTGGAATATTTTCGTCTGGGGCGCCCTCGACAAACACGGCATCACGTACGATCAGGACAACCTCAAAACCATCGCGTACCAGCGTTACTGCATCGAGCAATTCCTGAAGACCTACCCGCAGATTGACGGCATCGGCGTCAGCGCCGGCGAGCACCGCGACCACCGGACGAAATGGAAGATCGGCATCGAGGATTGGCTCTACCGCACATACGGCATGGGCCTGCTCGACGCGCTCAAGGCCGATCCCGATCGCAAGCTCCGCTTCATCTTCCGGCACCTCATGTCCGATCTCGACAAAAGTGCCGCCGCCTTCAAGGGCTACGACGTTCCCTTCAACACCTCACACAAGTACGCCCGCGCCCGCCTCTATTCGACGACCACGTCGCCCTATCTCGACTTCGAGTACCGCAAGAAACTCGAGCGCACGGGCGTGCCCTGTTGGCTCAACCTGCGCAATGACGATGTTTACGCCCACCGCTGGGGCGACGCCGACCATGTGCGTGAGTTCCTCCAGAACGTCCCCCGCGACGTCATGCAGTACGAGGCCGGGTTCTACATGGGGGCCGACAGTTACGTCTGGGGCAAAGAGTTCATCGCCAAAGATCCTGACCTTTCCGGCCAGTGGGAGATCGACAAGCACTGGTATCGCTTCATGCTGTGGGGCCGCTTGGGCTACGATGTGACGCTGACGCGCGACTACTTCGAGAAGCGTCTCGCCCGGCGCCATCCCGAGGTCGACCCCACCCTGCTTTATGACACATGGGCCGCCGCCTCGCGAGTTTTTCCCCAGATCGACCAGTTCTTTTTCCGTGTCAACGATGGGCAGTTCGCCCCCGAAGCCTGCACAGAAAGAGCCGGTTTTCTGACAATCGACAAGTCCTTCTTCGCCCATCCGCCGCTACGCGGTTCGGGCATCCTGTCGGTTCAAGAATACGCTCAGGCCGTCGTTAAGAACCGCGAGTTCGACGGCCGCACGCCCTTCGATGTCGCCGACAAACTCGACCGCCTCGCCGCACAGGCGCTCGATGGCGTCAAGATCCTTCGCACCGCTCCGAACCTCTCGAAGGACCTGGCCTCGGCGCTCACCGACATGGAGTCGCTCGCCTACATGGGCCGTTACTACGGTGACAAGATCCGCGGCGCGGCCGACCTGGCCGTCTACCGCGCGGACAAAACCCGCAAGCGCAACCACGCACGGGCAGTCCAACACCTGGAGAACGCCGTCGAGGAATGGGAGGCGTACACGCGCACGGCCACGAGCCAGTACAAACCTCAACTCCTCTCGCGCAACTATTACCTAGACTGGGAGAGACTGCTGGTAGAAGTCAAGAAAGAAGCTGATCGGGTAAAACTGGAACGATAGATTCATGTCTGGAAAGTTGGCAACGCTCATTGCCAACACGACTCGGACTGAGAGGAAAATAGAATGAAGTACAGAAAAGGATGGAGCGTTGCGCGCGTTATCGCTATTGTCTGCCTCGCCGGCGCCGCATTCGCATCGGAGAACAAAACGGGAGAAACGCTGCATGTTTCCCTGGTCATCGACAGGCAAGTAGGCAATCCCGTCCGGCACGGTCTCGACAAAGTAAAAACGGCCTTTGCGGAAAGAGGTCTATCGGTCCGGGAGGTCTTCTCCCTCGATAATGCCCAAGGGAATGTCGTTGTGGTCGCCGGTCTCGCCCGTGATTCGGGAGCGGCAGCCGAACTGCTGAGGTCCCTGAAACGGTCACTTCCCGAAGGCCCCGAGGCTCTCTTGATTCGCTTTGCCAAATCGAAGAGCAAGAAACTGCTGCTGATAACCGGATCCGACGACCGGGGGCTTATGTACGCATTGCTTGACGTTGCGGATCGCATCGGTTGGTCCAAGAACAAGGGTAATCCCCTGAGCGAAGTGCGAAACGCTCGTGAGAATCCGGCGGTGAGCGAGCGTTCGCTGTCTATGTATACCATGCAGCGCAAGCACGTAGAGAGCTTCTTTCACGATGAGGTGTACTGGGCCCGATACCTCGACATGCTGGCCGAAAACCGTTACAACACATTCGCGCTTCTCTTCGCCTACAGCCCGGCGGCCTTTCTCTGTCCGCCCTATCCGTATCTGTTCGACGTCGACGGATTTCCCAACGTGAAGATGCCCGACTTGACGAAAGAGCAACAAAAGCGCAATCTCCGGATGCTGAACCGCATTATCGAAATGACACATGACCGGGGCCTGAATTTTACCCTGGGCATCTGGGACCATATCCCCCGCAAGAACGCAGCGGGAGTTCCCGAGGGCGTGACGCGCGATAACCTGATACCTTACACGCTGGCGGCCCTGCCCAAACTTTTCCAACTGGTCCCCGACCTGGACGCCGTCCAGTTCCGCATGCACGGCGAATCGGGCCTGAAGCATGGGGAAATGGACCAGTTCTGGACGGACGCCTACAAAGTTTTCGTCGAACACGCCCCCGGCGTGCGTCTGGACGCGCGGGCCAAGGCCTTTCCCGACGAGCTGATTTATCGGGCGCTCGACATGGGCGTCGACATGCGAATGTGCACGAAGTACTGGATGGAGCAGATGGGGCTGCCTTTCCATCCCACACACATCCACCCGCAAAACCAGAAGTCGCGCCGCCACGGCTACGCCGACATGCTGCGCTATCCCAAAAGATACGACATGCACTGGAAACTCTGGAACGGCGGCACGACACAAGTTCTCTTATGGGGCGATCCCGAGTACGCGCGGCGGTTCGCCGAAAGCTCTCACCTATACGGCAACGGCGGCTTCGAGATCAACGAGCCCCTGGCCACGAAAATGGCATTGTTTCCCGATGAGGAGCCTTTTGAACTGCTTGCCAAAGAATACCAGTACTACGACTGGGAATTCGAGCGCTACTGGCATTTCTTCCAAGTATTCGGGCGGATGGGATACAATCCCAACACACCTTCGGCGGTGTGGAAAAAGGAATTTGAAAGGCGTTTCGGCAGAAGCGCAGCACCTTACGTGGAAAAAGGCCTCCACAGTGCCTCGCGGGTCCTTCCGATGGTTGTTTCCTACTCTTTTCCCTACAACCATTTTCCCACTCTGAGCGGTTCTTCGGAGATACGGCGTCAGGAAGACCTGCCGAAATACGCCGCGGCCCTGCCGAGCGACACACAGCAGTTTCTGAGCATGGGCGAGGCGGCGAAGAACGTCATCGGGGGAAAGAACTCTGCCAAAATCCTGCCCTCGGAATCAAGCGAATGGTTTGCGCGGACTGCACGCGATATCCTAGAAAACGTAAAGCAGGCCGAAAGCCTGATCGGCGACGACCGCAACAAGGAATTCGACTCGACCATGGTCGACTTGAGAATACTCGCCCACCTGGCACTGTACCATTCCCGTCGTGCGCGCTCCGGAGAGTGTTATGCCCTCTTCGCGCGGTCCGACGACCTCAATGCCCTCGACGACGCCATCGGTTATGAAGAGCGGGCCGTCGAGGCGTGGCGCGGCATCGTCGAGGTTGCGGGCGACGTCTATTACCACAACCTCATGTTCGGCCGCACAGCCGGCCACTGGTCGGACGCCCTTAAAGCATTGGAAGAAGGGCTGGAGGACCTGAAGAAGCAGAGAAAGGACTTCAACCCAAATTGAGCGATTCTGGCGTGACATGTCGTTTGGATATGGGCTGTTGCCGCCGCTACGTTGCACAGAGGCTTGAGCCAGTATGGCCCGTGGGCAGACACTCAGTATTCGGTTG
>Ga0255052_10000944_pt1 | contig 22647 bp, 17 predicted proteins | sample JV7_2_21_MG_FD_188632 | JGI IMG/M metagenome (GOLD analysis project Ga0255052, IMG submission 188632) | Seawater microbial communities from Jervis Inlet, British Columbia, Canada - JV7_2_21 | ecosystem: Environmental > Aquatic > Marine > Inlet | place: Canada: British Columbia | collected... | reverse complement strand
CGATCTTGGGATAGATGAAGGGAAACCGGTCTGCAGGGACCTGCCGGGCCGTATAGTGGCGGGTGTCGCAGCGTATGTCGCAAAGGCTATGGGGATCTCGGTCTCGCTGGTGCGGGTTGTCCTCGTTGTCACTACCGTTTTCCTGGCCCCGCTGACCCTCAGCGTTTACATAGCCATCTGGCTGATAGTACCTTTCCGTCCTGACCAGCAGTCTGCACTCGAAAAGCTGGTAGCGGAAGTAAAACGGATTTTCTACAGGTTGAAAAAACAACCTGCGGATCAGGAGAATGAATCGGAATCAACGTCGACCGGCACCGCGCTTAGTGAAGCCAACGGGCAATCCTGACCGATCACAGAGGACGGTGTGAATGGCGCAGAGGGAGGCGACGGACGAATGGCTCATGGGCCGTGTAGCGTCCGGTTCGGAGCGTGCTCTCGAGCAGTTGATGGCAAAATATCACCTGCCGCTCCTGTCGTTCATTCACCGCCAGACTGACCTGGAAGCTGAGGACATCTACCAGGAGACATGGATGAGGGTTGTGAAATATAAAAAAGTTTTTGATCCGGCACGCAAGTTCAGTACCTGGCTCTTCCAGATAGCTGTCAACCTGTGCCGTGATGCTCACAGACGCCGTGCAGTGAGAGGTGAGGCTGTTCCCCTCGAGAATGCCGAACGGGTCGCCTCACCCGATCAGAACGAACAAAAGGAAGTGCTGAGATCCGGGATCGCCTGTCTGGAAACTCGTGATCGTGAGATCCTCAATCTCCGGTACTACAGGGGTTTCAAAGAGATCGAGGTGGCCGAGATCCTCGGGATCCCCCTCGGAACGGTGAAAGGCCGGACTCACAGGGCCGTAGGACGCCTGAAAGAGCTGTTGAACCCGACAGGCTGAAGCAGGAGAGATAGGTATGAATTGCGAAAAGGCCAAAAAACTCATAAGGGACGGTCGACTGGACCAGGTGAGTGAGCACATCACAGCCTGTCCCGACTGCGGGACTTTCAAGGAGGATTTCGGGGAGGTCTCCGGTTTCCTCTCTAGATTCGCAGATGTCGGCGACTCTGCGGATGACCTGTTCAAGAAAACACTCGCACTCGCCTCGGCTGAGCTGAGATCGCAACGTGTCGTAAGCCCTTTTTCGAGAAAACTGAGGACGGTTCTGGCGGCTTCGATCGCCGTTTTAAGTGCCCCTGTCCTTCTGCTTTTGAACTACGGAATAGCGGCGGGAGGCCAGATGCTGCTGGCGAAGTGGTTACCGCCGGTCTTCGGCTCGGTTTTCTTCGCGGCTCATGCTCTTGGTGCCGCCGTCGCGATCAGCATCGCTTACGGTTCACTTCCATTACTGGTGGCGGCGGCTCGAAACGTCCTTCGCGCAGACACTGCGGGAGGAGGAGTGACCATATGAACAACGAAAAAGAAACCAAAACCAAAATCTGCCCGTTCTGCGCAGAAACCATCAAGGAGTTGGCCACGAAGTGCCGTTACTGCGGCAGTCAACTGACCAGTAACCCGCTGAAGGATGAGTGGTACAGGCTCGAGGAGGGTGGTAAGATCGCCGGTGTGTGCAGCGGCCTTGCCCACCACTTCAACATAAATGTGACAATGCTGCGCCTCGCCTTCGTGCTTGCTACGTTCATCCCGGGATTTGGTGTGGGTCTCCTGATATACGTAACCCTCTGGATAATACTTCCCAGCAGACAGCTGAGAGGCATGTAACACTGGGAGGGATATAATAGGGTTACCAACTGCGCGGCATGATGGTCTTGTCATCAGGCCTCCTTCTCCCACCACCTACTGTGCGGGTGGATTTGGAGGGTTCGACCAATCCACTGCTCCTTTTTCGAACCGAACCTTGTTATGTCGAGTAGTGTCTGATGAAGTTTGCTCTTATGGCTTGAATCTGAATCCACCCGGGGGAGCCGGCGGTATACTGTCTTCTTCATTGACCGATATGAGAACAATACCGTCGCCTGATTCGATCCACACACTTTCGTAGACTATGCTGCCATCGTTGTGATCGTGGTCCTGGAGCCCATTGATCTTCCTGTAGCGGCCGTTACCGAGATTGAACACCCAGCCGGGATTGGGTGTGGGATTCACGATCACGGTACCATTCTCGAAATCCCGCTGCCAGACCCTCCTGTCGATGATCTCGGCAATTTCATCTCCTGCGGACCACCCTGCCTGCTCGAAGAATTCGTCCAGCGTGTCCCAGGGTTCGTTGGCATCGAATGCCGGTGCAACTGCCTTGCCCAGGTAGTCCGTGTGATCTGAGTAGTGCTGGATAATGAGACTGCCTGTTGCGTGAGCGGCTCTCAGGTCGTATTTGTTCAAGCAGGGATAACCCCGGAAGCAGTCGTGAAAATAGTGTTCAGATTTTGAATCGTAGTAGATCTGTTCTCCCGCGATCTCTATGATTCCATTCTCCCGGAAACCTTCGGTCGACTCGACACGAATGTCCTCCTGATCATGGCTGATGCTCTCAGCGAGGTGTGTTACTCTTGCGTTGACATCTCCGTTGTCGACCACAGAATATTCGTCGAACCACAGGGTTTCACCATGGTGCTGACTGCCGAAATCACAGCTGTAGTAGTTGTCCGTCATGAGTGTTGCGCAGAAGGAAAACCTCATTTCTTTGTAGGCGGTCGAGTTCTGATCCTTCAACCAACCGTTCACAATACTGACACGAGGCATTTTTGTGCCATTTGTGAGATATTGGTAATTCGTGCATAAATAGCTAAGGTTTTTAGAACCGCTCTTGGTGAAGTTCTCAGTCATTCTTCCGTTCGAGGCGTCAAGAGCACCCCGGTGGAGTCCGTTCCCGATGAGGATCGCATCGGCTTTGAGTGATACGGTATTCTCCATCAGCGTCAGGCTGCCATCCCACCAGAGATCATTGAATTTGGGCTCATTCCCGTTATTGCTGTCGTCGTACTCGGGTTTCCCGTTTCTGTTACCGTCCTTCTGGTCCTTGTACAGCCAGCCCAGGTTGTCGGAGAAAACGTCATAGAATATCCCTGACCAGTATCCGTACTTCAGAAGGTGATTTTCGACCATCAGCTCGGCGAGGTACCTGTTTGCCTTCTTGCCCTGCGGATGGCTGCCCGGAGCTGCCTCCGTGTTGGTCATGTTTATCAGATAGCTCCAGGGGAAGGACGGCTCATTGAGCATATTGCCCTGGTAATCCCTGAGCCACCAGTCGTACTGATCACACGCCACTTCCATCGGGCCGGGAGGCACCTCGGACCTGTTTACCGCGGCGGCACAGGTGTATATCAGCATTAAAACATCCTGGTTGAGCTGGGTGATATAACTTAACCGATCCCTCAACTGAGGATTGTCATCGAGCCGGTAGGAGAGAACAAGGAGATCCCACCTCGACAGTATCTCCCGGTCCCTGTCAGCGATTGTGTTTCCGAGGAAATAATTTGCGAGCCTCGGGAACGGTTCCTCCTGCCCGCCTGTTAATGTCGACGGCAGCAGGATAACGACTATGATAGATGTGGTCAGAACATATGGAAGTATTCTTGAAATCATGCTCGAAATCTCCTTCAACAACAGTTACATACTGGCAGGAACAACAATGGAGCAACAAATATGCCACCGGTTTGAATTGTGCCGATTTTCGGTAAAACCGCCTATTGTCGCAGTGTTTTCGAGAGGGGGTGTACTCGAAAATCCCCTGCAGCCGGCTCGAGCTAAGAAAGATTGTCATAAAGGGTGATACTGATTACAATGAGGGTGCCTTCGGTCTATCGCCTCGAATGAAAGTCAGTATGTCCTCCAGTATCATGTACGTCGAGGGGATCAGAAGCAGTGTGATCCCCGTAGCGAACAGAATACCAAAACCAAGGCTTATCGCCATGGGAATGAGAAACTGCGCCTGGACACTGGTTTCCAGAATCATGGGCATAAGACCGAAGAAGGTGGTGAGACTCGTGAGAAGGATAGGTCTGAATCGACGCTGTCCGGCGTCCACCACGGCTTTGAACGTCTCACTGCCCTGGCGCCGGTTGGAGTTGATCTTGTCGATCAGGAGAAGTGAATCGTTTACAACAACACCAGAGAGTGCCACGACCCCGAAGATGCTGAGCATGCTCAAATCCTTGGACATGATCAGATGCCCGATCACAGCACCCACTATACCGAAGGGGATAGCCGTCATGATCAGAAAGGGCTGTGAATAGCTGCGAAACGGTATGGCCAGGAGCGCATAGATCCCGAGCAGAGCCAGCAGGAATCCCTCTCTCAATCCTCCCATGGCTTCATCCTGCTCCTTTCCTTCTCCCATCCACCTGTAATGCATTCCCGGGATGTCTGACATTATGACGGCAAGTTCGGTTTGCTGCAGGTCTCCGATGATCTCGTTTGCATTTGCCACTTTATCATCCACACTGGCCGTCACATCGATCACCCGCTTGCGATCGGTCCTGTTGATCGTACTGTATCCTCTGCTTGCTTCTATGTGGGCGGCGCGTGCAATCGGCATCTCACCACCCGCTGGTGTTCGGATACGCATGGATTCGAGATCCCAGAGCCTTTTACGCTCCTGCTCAGGGTAGCGCACCATTACCTTGACCTCGTTACGGCCTATCTGCAGACGGAGTGCCTCCGATCCGTAGAATGCACCTCGGACTTGACGGGCCAGGTCCGCTTCGGTTACTCCCAGAGTCACTGCTTCCGGCCGCAGACGCAGCTTGAGCTCCTTCTTACCGATCGAGTAATTGTCCCTTATGTCGTACACTCCCGGATATTCGGCAATTTTCTTCTTCAGGCGTTCGGAAGCCTGTTCCAGAACTTCGTAATCATTGTGAGCAAGCTGGATATCTAAATTGGCTCCCATATGTATCAGGTTCGAGCTGAATGTCAGGCTCTCGATCCCCGGCAGTTCACCCACCAGTTCCCGCCAGCGGTTCTCGATCTCAGTAGACGGTACGTTCCGGTCCTCACTTTGAGTCAGAAACATCAGAAGCCCTGCAAGGTGAGATGCCGAACTGGTTCCTCCATCACCCATGGGCCCCTGGGTATTCAGCGTACCTCCCACAAGAGCGAGTGTGTTTCGCATGACACTCCTATCATCCGTCAGTTTGTTGTCGATTTCCTTTACTGCTTCCATGCCCTTGCTTTGTATGTAATCGACGATGCGCGCAGTTTCTTCTACCGGAGTACCCGGGGGCAGTTCGAGTGCGACCTCGACCTGGTCCCCATCAACCTTGGGCATGAATGTGAACTGCAGGATCCCGCCTTTGAACAATCCAAGTGTCAACATGAGGATCGCTATGCTTGTGGCACTCGTCACATAGCGATTTCGCAAACAGGTTTCGAGTGCCCGCCTGTAATGCACTGTTGTGAACTCTTTCAGTTTTCGATTGAATGTATTGCGAAGCCTGCCCAGTTTTCCCGCCGAATTGTTCTGTTGCGAATTTCGCTTTTTGATCATCGATAGATGTGCGGGAAGGATGAACAGTGACTCTATAAGTGACAGGATGAGCAGACTGATGACGACCATGGGTATGGCTTTCATGAATTTACCCATCATACCGCCCACCATTGCCAGCGGCAGGAAGGCCGCGATGGTAGTTGCGATCGAAAAAGTAACCGGAACGACCACCTCCAGTGCTCCATCCACCGCTGCTTGAAGATATGGTTTCCCCTGCTGACGATGTTCGAAGATATTCTCTCCGACCACTATCGCATCATCCACCAGAATACCCAGCGCCAGGATAAAGGCGAAAAGGCTCAACATGTTGATCGAGATCCCCAGTGAAGGCAGTACAAGCATGGCCCCAAAAAAAGAGATCGGAATGCCCATCATCACCCAGAGAGCAAGACGTGTATGGAGGAAGAGCCCAAGTATGAGAAAAACGAGACAGAGCCCAAGGAAAGCATTCTTTTTCAGGAGAGCGAGACGGCTGTCGAGGATTTCAGAGGTATCGTAGGCAATATCGATAAGTATCGACTCCGGGAGCTGACTGCTTTTCTCCTCAACATATGAGTTGACAAGCTTGGAGATCTCTTTTGGTTTCTGTTCCCCAACCCTGAAAACTTTGACCATTGCAGCAGGCTTACCTCCATAGGTTGTGATCTGGTCCGTCTCCATAAACGTGTCACGAACCTCGGCGATCTCACCCAAAGTGACACGTGTACCATCAGGATTGCTGAGTACGACGATGCTCTTGTACTCACTTCCCAGATACCGTTTTTCCTTTGTGCGGAGAAGGATCTGTCCGCCGGTGGTCTTGATCGTTCCGCCCGGAAGGTCGAGTGAAGCGCTCCTCACCCGCTGGGCTACCTGCTCGAGTGTCAGATTGTAGCGGCGCAGATTCTCCTCGGGGATCTCTATCGATATCTCGAAAGGGCGAACGCCGGCAAGATCGACCTGAGTGATCGCCTGAAAATTGAGAAGCTCCTCACGGATAGTCTCAGCCTGTTCCCGCAGAGCTCTCTCGCTGACATCACCGTATATAACCAGCGACATAACCTCAATCCGGTTGAGCATTTTTGTGATGATCGGTTTTTCGGCTTCCTGCGGGAACGTGATGATACGGTCAACTTCACTCTTGACCCTCTGCAGTACGATTTCAGGATCTTCACCGGGTAACAGCTCAGCGATCACGATCCCAACACCTTCCGATGCCGTTGATCGGATCTCCTTGATCCCATCAAGGCTGGTCAGATTGTCTTCGATCTTCAGGATAATCCCCTCTTCCACCTCCTCGGGGCCGGCTCCGGGATAGATGACATTGACCTGTATCATGTCCAGCGCTATTTCAGGGAACACTTCCTGCTTGATCGAAAACAGTTTGATCATTCCTCCGACAAGGAAGATCATCATCAACAGATTGGCGGCTACATGATTTCCCGCCATCCATTTCACTGCGTTTCGCATCATTCACCTCCCGGCACTACGGGACGGACTTTCATGCCGTTGGCCACACCGGTAAGGCTGGTCAGAACTACCTGTTCTCCCCCATGAAGATCATCCCCCAATACAAAATTCTCCTGTTCCCGCCGGATTACGCTCACCGGTTTGATAACGAGTCTGTCTCGGTCATCGAGAATCCAGATTGTCGAGTTCTCCCTCAACGCGTTATTTGGTAAAACGAACACATCCTCGAGGACTTCGCCGTTCAGCGCTACTTCGACGAACATACCAATTGCCAGGTCAGGATGGTCCGTATTTCCGGGTTTTTCAAGGCCATAGGGATCTTCTATGCTGACAACCGCCCGGGTCATCCGGCCCTGAGGATCTACCTCTCCAAGGCTTCTAACGATTTCTCCCGGCCACGTGTACATTTTCCCATCTACGGTGATCCTGACGGTAGCACTCGAGCCGGAACCATCCTCCCCGGGTCCGGGTACAGAGAGCCACTGGAGCTGGGCCAGCGGTAACGGTACGATCACCTCTACGGTACTGGTTCCTGTGATCGAGGCTACACTTATCCCTGCCTGGACGAACTGTCCCCTGTCTATCATCTCCGAGTTCACAAGACAGTCGAATGGTGCGCGCACCCGTGTTCTCTCGAGATCCAAACCGGCTTTTTCAAGGGCGGCTTCAGCCGCCTTGAGGAGCGCACCTGCATTTTTCAATTGGGGTTTATACAATACGAGCGGATTAGGTTCCGCCACATTGTTGTCTGATATTCTCTCCCACTCCAGACGAGCTACTCTGGCCTGACTCTCGACTATTGCCAGGTCATACTCAGCTCGCGTAACATCTGCTTTTTTCTGTTCGAGAGCCAGCTCATAATCGATCCGTTCTATCTCGAAAAAAACTTCCCCTCTGTGAAAATATCCGCCGGCAATAAAGTCCTCCGCCACATGAATTACCCTGCCGCTCACCTGGGGAGCAATATTTGCTGCATGCCTGGCCTGGACCGTACCTGTACCCAGTACCTCTAATGGGTGTGTGACACTCGTTGCAGTAATCACCTCCACCAGTGGTCCCTGGTATTCTTTTTCGATCCTGTCGGGTGCTGGACGCATCCACACCATCAGCGTCATCAGCAGAAATCCTGCGACAACGATCAAAACAGGGAGAACAACCTTGTGTTTGAGAAGGAATTTTTTCATGCTGATATCCTCTTTATGATCATCTTTTATTCAACGATTGCCAATCGTTTTACACTTTCGTCTTCCATCCAGTCACCGCCCAGGGCTCTCGCCAGGCTTATCCTGTCGGATATGAGCTGTCGGCGGGCGGAGAGAAGCTGGCTTCGGATGTTATAATCCAGACTCTGTGCTGTCAGGAGCGGCAGATAATCGGTAAGTCCCTGAGAATAATTCTCGACTGCCAGGCGCAGCATGGATGAAGTCGATTCCACCCATTCCTCGGTCATCCGGATGCGTTCCTCAGTTGTCCTGTTCGCTACCAGTGCATCCTCGACCTCCTGGAAGGCACTCAGAACAGTCTGCTGGTAAGCGCCGAGTTGTTCGAGAAAAGCAGCCCGTGTGCGGTCGGTTTCAGCCCGTCGGCGCCCTCCGTCCATCAGTGGTAATGTCAGGTTTGCCACAAGACTCCACAAGGTACTGGTGATGTCCCAATTGCTGGCCACCGACCGCGCGTTTCCATAACTGCCGAGGAGATTGATCGAGGGAAAACGATCAGCCACTGCGGCGCCTATCTCGGCATCAGCAGCCATCACGCGCAGCAGTGCAGCTCGTATGTCAGGTCTGCGTTCGAGCAGCTCGGATGGCAGGCCCGCCGGGAAGGCCTCGGGTGTTTCGGGCAGAACGGCGAGCTCACCGGCTATCCCGCCTCGCGGGTAATCGCTGAGCAATACGGACAGCGCGTGTTCGGCCGATGCCAGTCCTGCTTCATAAACCGGGCGTGCTGCCCGGGCCATGCTGAGATTCTGACGGGCCTGGTAAATGTCTATAGCGCCTGCGACACCTCCCTGATACCTTTCGTCAACGAGTGACAGAATGTCCGAATATGATTCGATCGTGCGATCCGTCAGCACGATCTGTTCACGCTGTTCGATGACAAGGTAATACAGTTCGGCAACCTGTGCTGAAAGACTGAGATAGAGAGTGTTCACGTCCTCGAGCGAGGCGAGAGCAGCCAGTTTTCCCGCCCTGTCGCGGCTCGCCAGCTTGCGCCACAGGTCCAGTTCGAAACCGGCTGATGCGGAGAGGCCGTAGGTTTTGCTCAATGCTTCAATGTTAAACATCGCTTGCTGATCCCGGCTCGCCCTCCCTGAGCCCTCGATCTGTGGAAATCTCGCTGATGTGTTGATGCGTGCAAGGGCCTGCGACTGTTCGAGCCGGGCGTGAGCCCGTACCAGGTCGAGGTTGTGAAGAAAAGCCCGCTCGATCAGCGAGTCCAGCACCGGATCGTTGAACGTTACCCACCATCGGCTGACAGAATCGAGAGCGGCTGCAGTACGACCCTCGCTCAGAAAAGAATCCGGCGGCACTACCGGTGATTCGATCGTTTGTGGACGGTGAACCGCGCAGGCGGACAAAACCGGCAGAATGAGAAAAATTCTCAGTGTCACTCTCTGGATGCGTGCCATGGCGCCTCCATTCCTGCCGTCACGAACTGAACAAGCATGTCGATCAGGGTTTCTTTGTCATAATAACTGCCGAAATGTCCGGGCAGAGAATCTTTATGTGTGATGGCTTGCAGCGTCTTTACCATAGAACCTATTACGAAAAGCATGCGCATCACGATCACCTCTCCGGGAAACTCGGGGTGTGCTTCCGAAAGAGCTTCCACAAACCGGGTAAAGGTGGGTTTCATCATATCCATGAACATTTCCCACAGGGGACCTTCAATCTCCTGGTGGAGACTGTGCATCAGGTTCATGAATTCTTTGCTTTTATCCCCGGATTCCCCGAATTTCGACACCGTCGGGTCGATAAAGATACGCAGGATCTTTTCGACACTGAGCTTATTCCCTTCATCGGCGGCTGACCGGCGGGCGGAGTTGAGTTTTTCTTGGCGGAGCTGATTCATTGGGACGACATGGCGTTTAAACACTTCCTCGATCAATTTTTCCTTGGACCCGAAATAGTAGTTAACCGAAGCCAGATTCACGCCGGCCTCGGCCGTTATAGAACGCAGTGTGGTGTCCCGGAATCCGTCGCGTGCGAAAACGTGTTCCGCTGTATCCAGTATACGTAACCTCGTATTCTGGCGACTCACGGAAACCTCCTTTTCCTGTCTTTGAAAGACTGATTAGAAGATTGTACAAGAGATTTTTCGAGAGAAGGCATTTAAATCTATGTTTCAAACAACTGTTTAATACTTAAATATTAAACAATTGTTTCAATTTTGTCAAGGAGATTGTGGCCGAGGTCTTTCGGGGAGAATCAGTTCTTTTTTTCGACATTTACTGAAACGAGGGTGATCTTTGTCCAGACTTCCAGTGGTTCGGATGGTTTCCGATTCGGAACACCGCCACGACCCATAACGCCTCTTCCCATTTTTCCACTGCTGCCGCCGGGTTCTATCCCTTCTTCTCTTTTGCGATCTCGATCCATCTTCATCTGACCTGTCTTAAAACCTACACCGAGAGTCTCGCCCGGTGATATATCCAGGGCAAAGGGGGTAGGGGAGGTTTCTTTCAAGGGGATCTTTATTTCATAGACGAACTGACCGAATTCGGTGAGATCTGCCGACACATGGATCCCTTCGGTGTTCTGAACCGGGATGCGGAGGCTCTCGTCTTCTCCGGGACCGAGAATGTCGATCTCGTACTGTGAGGAAAGAAAATACTGCATTCCTCTTATGAACTGTTCGTCGCCAGACATCCCCGGCTTACCTCGTCCGCGGAATGGACTCATCAGGTCGCTTCCTCCCGGCTTACTGAGAGGATAACCGATCCCGAACGTCTCCTTCTTTCCGCCTTCAGTGTCGAACCAGAGGGTAAGTCCACCCGTCATCGTTTGCATCAGCAGCCTCTGATCAGATGAACTGAGACAGATGTAAAGATCGCTTTCATCGTTCATGATCCCGATCGCAACGTTCTTATCATCCAGATAACGGATCCTTCCTGCCCAGTCCTCTCTGTCTCCATCGATCGCGATCTCTCGATCCCGCTCCTGGCTGGTCAACTCGATGCCATTGCACCCTGGTGTCGAAAAAACAGCAAGACCGACGCTGAATATAACGAAAACATTGGATCTAAAACTCATTACAGAGATTCCTTTCTGCGGGAAAACGAGTATTGTTCTCGATACTTTGACAAGAGAAGGAAGGGATATATTCCCGGAATTTTTTATGCCGGGGAGCGGGAGCTCGAAGATGGTGAGAACGGGAGAACGGTACTGACGAATGGTGTTGATGCTGGTATTCACACAACACCAGCCACTTTTCGCAATTGATAAATTTTACAATTTCACCATTGTCTGAATTATGATTGTACTGTACTCAGCAAACCTTCTCCGTTCAAATTGACATTCCCGATAAATCTGTGGTGGCATATGATCAATGAGAAATAATCAAACAAGCCAGGCATGTTCCTTTAATGTGCTTAATTTCACTGAATTCTTCATCCCCCCTGTACAATTCATTCAGAGCCCTCGTTACTCCCTCCCATGCACTATTGTTATAATCATGCCATAATATGACACCTCTGCTATTCCTCAACAATTTTATCGCCTGCCGGGAATCATTTAAAACATATTCATATGAGTGAGAACCGTCTATAAAGACAAAATCCATGTCATTCCTGAATTCAGTGAAATCAAATGAGGCTGAATCTCCATAGAGCTGAAGAATTTTATTCTCTGGATCCTGCCCAATAATTCTTGAACCTGAGCTCTCTTTCTCGATGAAAACTTTGTCATCATTTACAATAGGCATTGCTGTGGACTCAATTTCTTCCCCAGGAAGATCCAAAGTGTAAACCCTGGACTCTTTTGAGCTATTATAGGCCATATTCAAAGTGGTTCTGCCATTGAAAGTGCCTATTTCAAAAATATTAATTGGATTGAATTGTTTTACCAATGAAATTGCAACATAAGTCTCGATCATGGAAATATTACCATTTACTCCAACAGGCTCAAATATTTTAATGGGATAATTTTCTGAAATCAGTTCACCTATTTCTATCTGAGGTAGGAGCGGATCAGGGAATTTCTTACCATACCCGAATTTCTTACATATTGAAGTGATCAGATGTCTGTTTTTTTTGAAAACAAACCCGAATAACATTAAATACACAAAGATTAAAAAAGTGTAAATATATCTGATTATGAAACCGACAAGAATTTTTACTTTTTTCAAAGTATTACCCCCGAACGGTAGTACGTTTTTTTGACTTTGTAAGTGTCCACAGGCAATTCTAATCCTTAATTAACCAGCGAGACCAGGGTAAACATAGGGAAAGGTACTGTGAAGTGGTCTAAGTTTCAAGACCAAAGTTGAATTTAATTTAAGGTGAATCTTTTTTTAACATGCTACGGCCATTTTTATCAGTCGGTACGTCTAGAAGGGAGTGTCATTCAATGGAAAACTCCGGGATGAGTTGTTGAACCGGGGGATCTTCACCACACAGTGGCAGGCGGTGGCAGGCTAAAGTACTGGTGGAAAGTTGAAGAAAGGAGTATAATCAGACAAGACCACACAGTGCTTTTGGGTATCGGCCGCCAGCTCCAGAATCAATCAAACCTTTACCCATGGTTTTGCAGTATGAGTTTAAAAGTGATGCTAAAAGCAGGGGCAGGTCAGAGATTCTATGATTCCATCTGAAAAGATACCAACGTCCATTAAGAACCTTTTAAGGCCGCTCATAATGCCTAGAATCCCTAAGAGCATTTCCGAGCGATTCAGGCACATAGATCAAAAAAACATGAGTCTCATTGAAGCATCGCTAAAGCAAAATTGCTTTACTCAGAGGGATACCCGGCATTACGATAATACGGCATTTCTATCCACTGATGAAGGTCAAAACGATTTGCAGGATCACCTGTATCGAAGACTTGATACTTTTCGCAATACGGTTATCCCTTGGTTGAGTAATGCTAAACTCCTCAGCGGATCAAGAATTCTAGAAATTGGTTGTGGCACTGGCAGCTCAACAGTGGCATTGGCCGAACAAGGTGCAGAGGTTACCGCTGTTGATATTCTTGATACAAGCCTCGTCGTAGCTAAAGACAGGTGTAAAGTTTATGATCTAAACGTGAATTTCCTTTGTATAAATGCTACGGAAGTGCACAAGATGTTTGTAGATCAACATTTCGATTTTATTATTTTCTTTGCCGCTCTTGAGCATTTGACTCACAACGAGAGAATGATTGCAATGAAAAATACCTGGGATATGCTCTCACCAGGCAATTTATGGTGCGTGATAGAAACCCCTAACCGATTATGGTATTACGATTATCACACTTCTCAATTACCATTCTATCTATGGTTACCAGATGACCTGGCCCTTTTGTATTCTCAGTTCAGTCCCAGAAAAAGCTTTTGCGATTTGTATCGAAAGATAGATGACGATTCGAAACTTGAATTTCTCAGGCGAGGTCTTGGGGTCAGTTTTCATGAATTTGAACTCACGATGAAGCGAGCAGAAGAGCTTGACATTGTTAGTAGTTTGCCAATTTTCTTGAGAAGCCAAAACCTCTTGGGAAGAGTGTTGTGGACGTTAACAAATAAGAGACGTTTCGAATCCTTCCTGATGAAACACGGCCCCAAAATTCATAGAGGTTTTTATCAGGGATCTCTTGATTTGATTATTAGGAAAGATTAAGAGTTTATGAACTGGGTGCGCCTAAACTAATGAGGCTTGCATCACTCAGCTATTTAGAGGCTTTTATGGGAATATTGAGTCGAATACGACAAGAATATTACAAGCTATCAGAGAACAAAACCATAACTCAAAAGTGCAATTATATTTTGGCCTCTATTCAATTTTCGCTCAAGAGTTCGTATCTCTACTCTTATCCAATAAAATTAACAATTGATCCGAGCAATTACTGCAATCTGAGATGTGAATTGTGTCCATCAGGGAATAAGGCGGCAGGCAGAACTCGCGCCTTTATGAGTTTTGACACTTTTAAGAAGGTTGTTGATGAGTGTGGTCCATATCTCTGGGAGATAGATTTGTTCAACTGGGGAGAGCCTTTATTGAACAAAGAAATCTCTAAGATGATAGAATATACAACTAATAAGAAGATAGATGTTTCTATCAGTACACATTTAAACTACTTCAATCACGATATATGTGTTGCTCTAATCGAATCTGGATTAAAAAAGATTATTATTTCATTGGATGGTGCTTCACATGAATCAGTGAACAAATATCAACAGGGTTGTGATTTTGAGTTGGTATTAAGTAATATGGAAAAAATTGTGGAGACAAAAAAATTGCTAAATAGTACCACGCCCTTTGTCCAATGGCGCTTTCTTGTGAACAGATACAATGAACACGAAATTGAAAAGGCTTTTGAATTATCCAGGAAGTTGAAAATCGATAAATTAGAATTGGGAAAATTCAGATGTGATATGGAAAAAGAAATATTTATGAATAGGGAAGAGATGCTTAAGAACTTAAGCGCCTGGATACCTCAGGGCGAAGAAATATCAGAATACATTCATGTTGAAGAAAGAGACAGGCAGAATCTTGTTTGTGCTTTTTTGTGGCTTGAATCTGTAATACAACCAAATGGCTCGGTATCACCTTGTTGTTCAATCTGGCCGGAGAAGTATGATTTTGGTACTATTAACGATTCACCTTTCAAGGTGATTTGGAATAACCAAAAATACCAAAACGCTCGAAAAATGCATAGAGGGGATATGATATCTACTGAAAATAGAAATGAACTCATTTGTCACATCTGTAAGCAAAATGAAGGACCCCTGTTTTAGATATAATAATTGATTCCGGCGATCCTTCCAGGAAATAATCATGATGATGTCCCAATGGTGTCAGCGGCACGGACCCGATCCCACCAGCAGCTCCAGAAGGGCTTAGAACAAGACCGTGAAGGTCAATTATTTCAAGTTCGTAATCCGGTCATCTGCGTCGTATCTCAAATGGAGCAGCTTGGTGCCATCGTCGCCGAGGAGGGTAAGATATTCGTGTTCAGTAATCTCGGTATCCCACTGATGAGCAGCAGGCGATGTCAGATCAATGCTCCCACCCTTTGTCTCGAAGTAGCCTTGACGATCGTTCACGAGGTAGCGTGTCCCATCAAGCTTTCTTTCTGTAAATATGACACGTTTAACTGATGGGAATTCGACCCTCACCAGACCAGCATACCATGCTCGGCGAAATGGGAAGTCGACCAGAACCAGAGTCTCCGGTTCATTAGTACCCATAGCCTCCTCCATGGCTTCATGCAGTGCTGGGAACCGTTGAAAATCCGAACCCTGTGGATAACCTCCACTCCACAGTAGGTGCATTTCTTTGAGCTGTACCTCGCTCACTCCAATAAATGCTATAAGAAATGCTGTTCCCACGAAGACTTTCATTCTTTTCCGTTGATCGATAATTCTTTCTAAAAGTTGTTCCAGACCGCTCCCAACCAGAATGCTCAGCCAGAAAAGTGATGGTATGAGGTAGTACGGTTGAAATCGATCAGGTATGAAGGCTAGCATGGATATTGGAATAAGGCTGGCAAGCCCGAGGAACTTCTGAGAACCGTACATTTTCCCGATGAGTTTGTATTTCCAGAAGATAACGACAAGCGTAAAGATCAGGACGATGCCAAGTATGTTGAACAGCATAACCGAGGTCCTGTGTGATAGAGGTAAATACGTTCCAAAGAAGACCCAGACGAGATACGTTGGAACCCTAAAAAGGTGCGCGAGGTCGATTCTGATCTCATATGGTGTTGTGCCTTCCCTGAGGATCTTGGCCCATATGAAAACTCCAACGCTGATGACCCAGTAGGGAAGAGAAACGATAATCGAACTTTTTAACCTGCGAGCGATGCCCTTATTTTGTATCGTAAACCACTCCGCAAAAACTATCAGAAGCGGGAACGTGAGTGCGCTCTGCTTCGAGAGTACTGCGAGTGTGTACATGAGTAGTGAGATGGGGAGTCCCAGCACTGGACTCACTCTTTTATCCACACGGCTCAGGTTCCACATAATGAATGCGATGCCCGTGAAAATCAGGACTAATACTCCGCTGACTGCACTGAACCACCCAGCCTGGGTATAGGTCGCGCCTCGGGTGGTATAGAAGATAAACGCAAGTGCTGCACCTACCAAGCCTAACTTGAGGAGTCGAGCCAGATAAACCAGGACCAGCATCATAAGGATGTTCAGGAAGAATTGTACGAGCATGAAGTGGCGTGGCTCGATCATCCCGACCTTCATAAGGAGCGCTGGATAGTAATACATCGAAAGCGGCCTGTAGTTACCATCGACCCCGTCGAGTGCAGAGAGGAACTGCAGCGGCTCAATTGTGGGGATCCGTTCCAGGAGGGTGGAAAGGTGCATGTAGTCATCTCTGGCGAAGTTGTGATCGAGAACAGTGAACCATATGATCCCGTAGAACAGGATGATAGCAATAATCGATACTCCGGGGTTACATTTCGTTGCGAGATCATCCAGTGAAACGTTATAGCGGTCGATCCTGCGTGCTATGAAAGCACATGTTGCCAACAAGGCAAGGATCGCCATTACACCTTCAGGCAGTGAGGCCCAGATATGTTTCGATTGAAAATTCAAACCTTCAGGCACGTATGAGGGAAGGATGTGATAGAGCACAGCTGCTAATACAAGCCCTACCAGGGCGGCTATTAAGGTCTTTCGATCGGAGATGATGCGTTGGCACCACGCGAAGAGATCTATGAGTTTATCGAAGATCATATAAGAAAACCTGATGATTATTGCCCGGGGATCTCAGCAATTTTAGAGGAATTCCTCACCATGATAAGCAGTTTAAAAGTTTTCAGAGCTTTTAGCAAGTGGAAAAGAATAATTGGCGGGGATCGACGTCCATAAGGGAAACCTGTATGAGGAAGGAATTTATTCCTGGAATCTAACGGTGTACCTCGTTCCTCTCGATAACTCCGTCCGATCAAAGTTGGCAAACCAACAAACGGTATAAATACCAAACAGTGCTGGTACAAGTCCGGGGAAGCGGGTTGAAATTTCGGGAAGCACAAGGGGTCTTATGATAGGGGGCAAGTAGAAACATGAGGCAAGTAAAGACTTGACGCCTTCCGATATTTGGGATATAATCGACTTCTCAAGGAGAAAAAATTATGCCTGCGCCTAACAGGAGCACTTACTTCAGTCCGAACGTCCTTTCGATAGTTCCGCCTTACATGATGGGCAGCCCCCCTGCCGGAACCGCTGCGCTCCTCGGTTACCTGAAGGCGAACGGATGCCCCGAGTTCGATTTCCTCGATCTAAGGTTATGGGCGCCGGCTTTCCCCTTTACACCGATGGATCACGCACCGACGTTCCGGTACACCGGGGCCTTCTCTGAGAACTATGTTGTTGATGTACCGGACCTTCCCCTGGTGCTCGATCTTTTCCGTGCATTCAGTGAACGACGATGTCCACTCATCGGCGAACCCGATCACCTGTTCAGACGCTACTGCCGTGAACGTCTCCGGGATCCGGAGTGGCTCCACTCGTATCTTGCCCGGACGGAACGCTTTCTCAGAGCTGTTTTTGCACAGTTACCCGAACTCGAATTTGTCGGATTCTCCGTGTGGCCCTCGAATTACCTGACCACGCTGCTCGCCTCGGCGATCCTGAAGGAGCGGCCTTCACCGCCCTTTATCACCGCCGGCGGACCGCATGTGACCGAGAGCAGCTCAGCTGCAATGCTGGGTTTGAAGAGCGGTTTATTCGATGCGGTAGTGCTCGGCGAAGGAGAAGCAACACTTGTCGAGTTGTTCGACAGGTTTCGCAACGGCGGCGGTCAGGGGGAGCCTATTCCGGGAACCATGATGATGGAGACGAGCGGCGAATTCAGTTCACCATTACGGCCGCTCCTCGATATGTCAGAACTGCCGCTTCCCGATTACGGACGAATGAACATAGATGCCTACTCGACCGGGAACAGGACGATCAGCTTCGAGATGTCACGCGGCTGCATCAACAGCTGCACGTTCTGCAGCGAATGGGCCTTCTGGAAGCGTTATCGCACTATCCGGCCCGAGCAGGCCTTCGAACGATTACAAACGCTGAAATCGCTCTATGGTTTCAACCGGGTCATGTTTACGGATTCGCTGGTCAATGGCAACAAGGAACACCTGCGCCGCTTTGCCGAGCTGGTTGCCGGGAGTGATATCACCTTCGAATGGTCCGCCTACATGCGGGCAGACGTTGACGATAACACTGCCGACATTCTATATCGATCCGGTCTCCGGCACGCGTTCATCGGTGTCGAGTCGATAGACGACCGGACCCTCGAGATCATGAAAAAGTCAAGAACCGGGGAGGATAACATAAAAGCGGTGAGAGCGCTCCTCGACCAGGGTGTCGCCGTGGAGCTCGGGATCATCCCCGGCTTTCCCGGAGATACCCGTGAGCGGTTTGTCAAAACGATCGAGGTGGTCAGAGATCTCGTACGGCGATACCCGATGCAGGTCAGCATGAGCCTCGCACCCTACACTCTCACACCGGGACAGAGGATCTACCAGAATCCCGATTCATTCGGATTGGCTGTTCATCCATGGGACGATGAATACCTCGCTATTGCACCGGATCACCACTCGATAACCAAACTCATCCCCTGCTGTGTCACAGGAAATAACCAGGGTGTCGAGCGTACGGGACAAATGACCCTTCTCGAACATGTTTCCCGGAATAGACGCCGGTCACTCACGAGGATTCAGCAGAGTCACCTGTTTTCCTCAGGCCCCGTTTCGGTCTGGCAGGTGGGTCTCTCATCGTCTCAGTTCCGCATAGTGAGTATCGCCAACGGTTGGTACCTGGGTGTCAGAACAACTGACACAGGGGGCCTGTATGGTGCGCTTCTGTCAGGACCGGAGATCGAGGAGTTCCAAAGGCTGAGGCAAGGGGCAGCCGCACAGTTCCCCGTGGCTCTTGGCAGTGACGAACTGCCGCCTCAGATTTTCAAGGAGTTTTTCGACCGGATCGAGCAGCAGCACCTGATCAAACCTCACGAATCACCCCTGGTCTCGACATTCTGCAGCCTCGACAGGGCAGATGAAGACTGGTGGGTCACAGTATCTCCTCACGCCGTGGCGCGTCCGGTCACACTCGAAGACGGTGAGGTGGTGCTCGTCGCCAACATCACATCATACGCGGCGAAACAACTGACCGCCGGAGTCATACCGATTCTCGAACACATTTATTCAGCAGGCGCCACTGTCGGTGAGATCGATACCTTTGTCGAGAAAAGTTCGCAGTTACCCTCAGAACAGTGGAAATCTATCCTTAGAGAACTTAACAGAATAGGGATCCTTAATACTGCAGCCTGTCCGGTGACGTTGGTGCCTCCCCTGGATCTGATCTAAGTTGAGAGTTATACTTCAACACTGGCTGCATGAGAGAGAGGCAACCATTGAACTTCTGTGATTTATTGTGCAAATATGCCAGCTGGCCAAAGCAGGAAGCAGTAGATGGTTCAAATAGCTGTAGAACCTTTGTTGCGCTCTATTGCAGCAAGAAAAAAAGGTTGGTTCACAAGAACATGGTGTGCAATGAGAGATTGACCTTACCCCCTAGAACAGATTCAAGTTGAGAGTTATACTCCAACAGAATCGAAAGAGGGTTTTATTATGCCCAGGAAAATGTTGCTGGTCAGGTAGTTGACGAACCCTGACAACCCCTTGATTTCCAAATCTTGTATACCTAAGCAGTAGTCATACAACTCGCTCCCCGGGTTCCATGTCTTAACACAATTGACATTGCACTCGAGTGCAATGTAAAGGAGGTTCGGAATGTTTCGGAATCGGGAAAAGGGGCTCGTATTCACTGCCGTCATTGCTTTCGCAATGTTGTCGTTCAATGGCTGCTGCTGCGATGATCTGGTCGAGAAGATCCTCGAGAAGTATGATTATGTGAAAGGCGTCAAATGTAAAGAAAGTGGAAGAGTAAAGGGATGTATCACTATCCAGGAACAGGGGCATCTGGAGATTGAAGTAGAGCACGTCATGGAGATCCAGGAGGCCTGCAAATACAAGGGAACCAACCCGGCACCCCAGGTCAACGTGGGTTTCAGGCTTCACGATACCATGGAGAACATGAGTCAGACAGTCTGCTTCGAGTTCAACGGAGACGCGATTTCCTTCGACCCCGATCCCGTCGGGCAGGCTGAGCTCGAGGCCCAGTTCGGCGGTATGTGGGTTGCTTACCTGGCGAGAAACCCCATTTTCCCGTCCCCCGATGACTCGATCATGGATAACATGCACCTCTCCTATAGCATGACATTCACGACCCCCTTCGACCAGGGACCCGGGCTCCAGGATGTCGAATACGACCTGGCCGTCAGGGATCCTGACACGGGGATCTGGGCCAACTCCCCCACGACGCGCCGTCTGGACTTTGATCCGGTACTTCTTTCTTTCTCCGATTCCCGGGCGGAGCTCTTACCCATCATTCTTCAGGAAGGCGAGACGCTTATCCTGGAGCGGGTGTGGGTCATGCTCAAAACCGAAACACCGACGCGCGTGGATGCTTACACGGTCATAAAACAGAATGGAAACGAGCTGATGAGAAATCTGCTCGTGTCGCCGATTCTGCCCCATAATGTAGTTCTCGGGCCTTTTTTCCTTCTGTTCCAGACAGCGGGTCTCAGCCCGGGTCTCTACACGGCTATTCTCGAAACAACAGCGTTCGGTGACCCGAATGAGATCCTGGGCAGAAAAACCGTACCTTTCAGGGTCGAGCAGCCCTAGCAGTCTTTGGGAAGCTGGGTCGGGATGCCGCAAGTTTGAAAAATGCAGAGATTCGATAGCCGTCACGCGGATTGTTTTGCGTGACGGCATCCTGCTTGTTTTGCCTCCTTGTATTTCTTCCCGAAACTTACTGTCCTGTAATGATTATGAGTAATGATCATGAGTGTTGACGATTCGAAAATAGTTATTACTCTATAAAAGATCAGCAACCAGCATAAAGGAGGATACCTGTGCAGAAGAAGCAGGTGCTTTTAGTATCCTGTGTGGCTGTACTAATTATGTTTTCAGCATGTGGGGAAAAGATCGATCCCCTGAACACAGGTACGGGCAACATTGACGATCAGGTGACTTATACAGAACACATCAAACCGATCCTCGACGGGAACTGCACCCGCTGTCATGCAGAGGACAATCAGGGCCTCGATCGGAACGGAGCACCGGCTGATGTGAACCTGGACACGTATGACAATGCACGCGAGGCTAGCTCACGGGCGAATCCGCGGATACAGGCGGGGACGATGCCGCCCGGCACCGGTGGCATACCGGAAGCCGACCGCAAGCTGTTTCGATCATGGATAGATCAGGGAAGGATAGAATAAACGAGGAGGGATCTCTTGAGAATCGTTACTTTGATAACTGTCAACCTGCTGATTCTCGTATTGTCTTCGTCTACACCTGCTGTTTGTGCACAGCCTCAGCTGCTTCAACAGGATGATGACCAGATCGAAGACATTGAAGAATTGGAGGAATTCGAAGAGCACAAAAGCGAGATCGCTGTCGTGGAGCGAGCGGTCAATGTCATGTTCCCGACCACCGTCCCGGAGAACTCTCTTTTTTTCGTTCTTGATCACCGCAACAGGAAGCCGATAAAAGATGATACATTCGAGGATTTCCTGGGGTTTGACGCCGGTGGTTTGAAGGTGGGGCTGGGTCTCCGCTATGGAGTGCTCGATGATATGGATGCCGGGTTCTACCGGTTGAACAACGGCTTCTTTGAAAGATTTGACGTGTATGAATTCGATGTAAAATACAAGTTTCTCGATCAGGCCGACCATTTCGTTGACATGGCCTTCAGATCGGGGGTGACCTGGTTCTACCAGCCCGACGAGGAAGATGCCGCAGGCGCATATGAACAACTGCTGCTCAGCAGAGCACTCCACGAGAGAATACTGTTCGGGACAGGAGTACTGTATCACTCCGACTCATCCAACCCGGAAAAAAGTGACTCAGATGACGAATACTCTGTGGCGATACCTTTTTCGGTCGAAGTGAATGTCACCTCGCATTTTGTCGTGAATCTCGAAGTGGCGGCCAATGTTGCCGGGTATGGATCCGAACATCCTGCAGTTTCCTCGAGCGCTAAATTTATCGTGCGTGGTCACACGTTCAGTATCGTATTTTCGAACACGCAGTACACAAGCGCTGACGGCATTGTTTCTAACAGCCCGAGCGGATTTTCAGATACCGTACTCGGGTTTTCAATAACAAGGGAGTTTCAGCTGTAAAATTTATTCGTTGATCCGGATCTTCCTGACTCTTCGCCGGTCGCATACGTTCTCGGAAGAAGTAATTCAATAATAGAAAGGAAATCAGGTGATCACTCGTCGCAGGTTTCTAAAATTGCTCGCTGGTGTGTGGGCGATGTTGTCTTTTGGTTTTCCTGCCGACATCGAAGCAAAAAAACTGGCTCTGAGTCTCGACAAGGTCAAAAAATTGAAAGAAGTCGGTGGGTGGGCGCTCCTGAAGATCAAAAAGAAGGAATTTCTTTTCATCAGGGACACGGTGGATACGGTCAAAGTGATGAACCCGATCTGCACTCACAGACAGTGCACGGTCGAATATAATCCCGAAGAGGGGAATATAG
>Ga0255052_10000943_pt1 | contig 22656 bp, 38 predicted proteins | sample JV7_2_21_MG_FD_188632 | JGI IMG/M metagenome (GOLD analysis project Ga0255052, IMG submission 188632) | Seawater microbial communities from Jervis Inlet, British Columbia, Canada - JV7_2_21 | ecosystem: Environmental > Aquatic > Marine > Inlet | place: Canada: British Columbia | collected... | reverse complement strand
TAAATGTTACTGTTGATGTTAGAGACAAATCAAATATTATTTATACTTATAATGGAACTGATTTTAATGGAAATGCTGTTAGTTCAACTGGAACAACAGATGGCTCTTTATTTTCAAGTTATCGACTAAGATGGCAGGCAGGTGGAACTGTAGGTAGTGGCTCACAAAATGTTAGAAAAACATCAATTACTGTTTATAATTTGACATATGAAAGTTTTTTCCCTCCAAATACAACAGCAGTTTCAATTTATTCTGGTTCTAATTCAACAGGAGAACCAATCGAATTAAATTGTACTGGAGAAGATAATGAAGATGAAGATTTTACTTTTTATTATAGAACTTATATGAATGATACAATTAATGCTACAGGTACTTCTGGGCCACATTCAACTGCAGGAACATATAATGTATTTGATATTCCTATTTCATATTTATCAAATGGTCAAACATGGGAATTTGATTGCAAAGCTGTTGGAGATGATGGAAATAGTTCAATAGTAAGTAGCCTGAATATTACTTTAACTAATAGTGCTCCAACATTTGATGAGGCTCTAACCGACCAAAGAATATTTCATTATCAGAATTTATCATATGATATAAATTGCACAGACATAGAAAGTACAGTGAGCTATTATGACAACACAACTTTATTTGACATCAATACAACATCTGGAGAAATCTTTGATAATCCTGACATTATAGAAAGAGGAAACCATACAATTGGGATTTCCTGTGGGGATGGGATTTTTAATTTTACAAATACATTTGTCTATGAAATCAAAAACACAGCACCTACAATTAGTGGTGTAACTTTTAATCCAGCACAGACAGATGGTTCTCAAGATGTTTACATGACTTTCACTCAGTCAGATAGTGAAAATGATATGATGACTAATTATTCTTTTTGGTATAAGAATACTATTTATAATTCAACATGGAATAATCAAATGTTAATTGGGCAAGATAATCTTTCAGATGGAGATGTTTTAACAATATCTCTTTGGATTGGAGATGGAGGATTAAATAGTACATTAATAAATTATACTCTTACAATTAATGATTCAGTTCCACCAACAGTAAATAGACTTTATGTTTCTTCTCAAAGCGTAGATACTACAGACACTGTAACTTTTTATGCAAATGCAACAGATGTTGCTTCACCATTAGTTGCAACCTCATGTAAGTTTACTATTCGAAAAAGTGATTATAATGGTGGAAATGGAGTAGGAAATTCTTGGAATGAAACTACGAATACTAAGTCAGGTGATATACTTTCATTTGCGTTATCAATGTCTGCACTTGGAGCTGGAATATTAGAATGGCAAAACTCTTATTGTACAGATGCTGCTTCAAATACTAATACAAATTCATCAGTAAATATTGATATTACAATTTCAGAACCTACACCACCAGGCGGCGGCGATAGTGGCGGCGGCGGTGGAGGAACTTCATTTAGTGTATTAAGTATTACGGAAGGAACTTCGACAGATGTTAGAGTTGCGCCATTAATTTTAGATTTAAGAGTTGTAAGAGGGAATCAATATATACGAGAATTCCAGGTATTTAATTTAGGAGACGATACAACTTTTATTGATGTTTTTAGAGACGATGCCGGAAGCTCGACAGAAACAACAGACTGGTTATATTTTTTAGTTGGAGATGAAAAAGTATTTTCTTTGGATAATTATATAATAGCCGCGCCCTTAACTTTAGAAACACAAACACAATATATTCAATTTTATTTAGAAATTCCAGATGATATAGAATTAGGCGATTATGTAATAAAGATGAATATTGTAGATAATCTTGCGGTTAATACACCAATAACTATAAATTTATTAGTAAGAGATAGTTTATTTGATATTGAATTATTTAATGTTCCTCAATTAGTAACTAATCCAGAAACAGGAGAATTAGATATAGAATTAAAACCCCTCTCTCTCGGTGCATTATTATTAATTTTATTTATATTAGGAATATTAGGAGGGGGGCTGTGGCTAGTATTAAGAAACAGATGAGGTCAATTGGAATATGAAGATGGTTGGTGTAATTTTATTAGTATTCTTGATTTTAGTAGTTATAGTAATAGCGTTTTCTCAATTTGCAAGTGATGATTTTGAATGTAACGCTTTAAATTGTAATTCTGCAGAGTGGACATCAAATTGGACAGTTACTTCTGCAACTTGTAATATACAAACTCAAAATGCTTTAGATACATATAATTTAAGAGGGGTGGGTGGTTGTGATACTTATCGTTCATTTGATGCAGACCCAAATGTGTATGAAGAAGTAGAAGTAAGTTTTTATGCAACAGCCCAAAGTTTAGAATCTGCAGACCATTGTTATTATTATTACTATAATGGGACAGGTTATAATTTATTATTAACTTTAAATAATGGGGATGATGATACAACACATGATTATTATGCGTATAATGTAAGTCAATATGGTCTAAGTTCAAATGCAAGAATTAGAATGTTAGGTGCTGCAAATACAGGAGATTATTGTTACATTGATAATGTAGTTATTAAAGGAACTGATAAATTAGCAGATATGAAAATATATAGTGAATTAAATTATTTAGCAAATCAAGATTATGATATTGATATAACTTCAGAATTAACATCTACAAATCATACATTACAATTATCTTATAATACTACAAAATTTTGTGAAGTAAATTTAACATCTCCAAGTGTAGCATCAACTGTATTTTCAGCTAATTGTTTAATGCCAAATATTACATATATTAATGCAGAAGCGTTTTTATTTATTACAAATGATAAAACACAAAATATTACAAAAACATTTAATTTAGTTAATCCAATTCAAGACTCAGGTAAATTAGATATTGATAGAGTTTATTTTTCTAATCAAGTATTACAAGGCGGAAGTACAGAAATCTTTGCAATTATTGAAAAAGATTCAAATATTACTTTAGATAGAGTATATACAACTTTAACTTTTCCAGATGATTCAACAAGAGAATTAGCAATGGAAGAAACAATTAATACTAATGAATATAGAGCATTTATTACAGATACTTATTTAACAGGAAATGTTAGTTTTACAATTCAAGCAACCTCTAATGTATATTATGATACTTATACAAATCAATATGAGATTGCACCTTATAATGTTGATTTCGTTGATTTAGTTAATCAAGTTGGAGAAGTATTAGAAGTTAAGAAACAAACACCTAATGTTATGGTTGCAGGGACAGATTATTTTTCAGGTGAACCAGGAAAGACATTTCTACAACTAAGTGAACAAGGAATAGAGATTGATAATGCAACTTGTTGGACAACAATTTATTATCCAAATAATACGATATGGGTAGACCACCAAATGCTTATTCAATTAGGAGATGAAGGACTACAATATTATCCATTTATTACACCAGCTATTGAAGGTATTTATATGATTAGTGCAGAGTGCCAATATTATACTAATAATGTTTGGTATCATCCCGATAATGATATTCACCACCCAGAACAAACAGTTATTTATGCAGATTCAACTACAGGAAGCCCTATTAATTTGTTGGCTAAAGATGATGCGTATATAGAAGTAGATGCAGAGAAATCTGGGAATACTTATTATATGGATTTGTATTATCTTTTTAATGATACAGAACATTTCATTGCAAACTTCACAGATATGACCGTTGCTTATGCTGGTGCATCAACAGAGGTTAATGCAGTAGATTTATATTGGTGGAATTGGAGTGATTCATCGTGGAATATATTACCAAATTCATTGACTTTTGAAGCACAAATCAACCCACAATCTTTAGAACCTGTAGATACAGATTTATATATGTCTAATCCATTACCAGATGATGCTTATGCAGCTACAAATGAAATTTGGTTAAGAGTATATTCAGCTCACAATAAAGATTTTGTAGTATTTAATAATTGGTTGAATGTCAGAGGAGATACACTTACAACTGAAAGCCCAAGTTTTCTAAGAGGTGGTGGAGAAATTCATGTTTCTAATGCAGCCCTAGTGATGGTAAATTATTTTGATACAATAATTGGAATTGTTAATGAAACAACATATGAGGCTAATGTACAAGGAACATATTATTCTGTAGGAGATAATGGTAGAATTTTCTTACAATTAACAGAAAATAAACAACCTATAAATGGAGAGTTTTGTCAAGTAAGTATTCAATATCCTAATAGTGTTAAAGGTTCATTAAATTATTATATAGAAGATGCTTTTATGTCTGGTACAGATGTTGATGGAATGTATTATTTAGATACTGTTGCCCCTGACCAAGAAGGAGTATATATAATTAATGCAGAATGTTATACTGGTGCAAATACATTTAGAATCAATGCAACTTCTGATAATTTAATTGAAGGAAGTGTTACATCTGGTACTTTAACAGATTCATATACAAGCGATGATATTTATTATGAATTACTAGAACAAAATAATGGTGGTAATAATAGAAGCTATGTTCATGAATTTATATTTGATGGAAGTAGTTTACCAAATGTTACAAATCTTACTCAAACAGTTGGTGTTATAGTTATTGAAGGCCAATTAACACCACAAGATGATGAAACAATTAAGGTATTAGGGTACAATTGGAGTGGAGCAAGTTGGGTTGAACTATCAAATCAATGGTATTCTCAAACATCAGGAATAGATACAATTTCTTCTTTAATACCAGGTTCAGGTGTTGCAGGTGGAACATTTAAGAATGCTTCAGGGCATATTCGGATTAAATTGCAAGATACACATCAAGTAACAGATACATCAACAAGCACTATCAAGATTGATAGAATTATACTTGGGCAGACAGAGAAGATTTCAGAAACAGTTACAGTTGCTGGAGGAGGAGAATGGAATATTAGAGATGGTGAGACTGGTATTTCATTTATAGGTGGGACAGAATATAATGAAGGTGATGATGGTAAAATTTCATTAAGATTAATTAGAGGCTCTGGTTCATCAACACAACCAGAAATAGGAGCTTCATGTAATGTTAGTGTATTTAATCCTTCAATGACTAAAATTGTAGATGATGTTTCAATGATAGACCAAGGATGGGGTATTTATTATTATAATTTTACAGTAGGAAGTGATTTAGGGGTTTATACTTATTATACTGATTGTGTAAAGACACCTAGAAAATATTTTTCTATGAATACTTATCATGTTTATGAATTAAATGTGACAGCAACTGTTGATTTAAGTAGTGTTTTAGCACAATTAACTATTATAGAAAATTATCTTACTTCATTAATTACAAATATAGATGAATTTGAACAATTTACAGAAGAACAAATTTATTTAATTACAGATAGTGTAGTAACTTTAGGAGAAACAAAAACAAATTTAGATACAGGAAAAATAACAGAGGGGGAAGCAAAAACAATTGTAGATGATGTGATAAATAATAAATTAAGTTTCTTATCAGAAACTTTATATGCTAATGAGCTTCCAGATGAAGTTCAGGCTGTATTATTATCTGGTGAACCCCTTCCTAAAAAAGATAATAAAGCATCTACACCATTATTAATAATCTTGGGTTTATTAACCTCAGGCATAGTAGGAGGAGGAATAATATTATCTAATAAGAAAAAAATTAAACTCAAATCGGAGGGACTAAAACATGAAAAACAAAATATTAGTATGGGGCGTGCTTCTAATTATGAGCATAGCAACAGTGCTAGCAGCCGGGGAAATAACCCAGGACGCGAGCAGCCTGAACTATTGGACATCTGATAGTAAGGTAATAACAGTAGAAAATACTGGAAGTTTAGATACTTCAGCAACGATAGCATCATCTTGGACAGTAAGTGCAACAGATGGGGTAGAATGTATTGAGGCTCCGGCAGATACGGTGACGTGTACACTTTCTCCTGCAGAAATTGGAACCTATACGGTTACATCTGATGCAGCAGTTGGGGAATATGCTACAGAAGCATTCACACTCACTACTAATAATACAGATACATCAGAGACGGTAACATTTGTTCGTATGAAAGACGAAGAAATCCTTTCCACTCTAATAGAGTATGGAAGAGGTAGTGGTAACTATTTTTATGATAGTTCTGCTGCCAATACAAAGGGAATTCAATGTACGGATTTGCCGGCGCTCACAGATATTCAATTGCATTATTTACATAAGATATACCCTACGATTAATACTTATTTAAATATTCCATCAGCAGATGGAACTAACGTAGAATTATATTGTGAATATGCGAATAGAACTATTTTGAAAACTCACTTAGCAACCAATATTGTTTTTGTTGGAGCAAGAAGCCAAGTAAATTATTCTTCCGATTGGATAAAAGATTCTTGGGAAAAAGTATTCTGGACAACACAAGACTTTGATGCTGATGAACAAGCAGTTGGAACTCAGATTGAAGTTAATTGCAGTTCTATGAAATACTATCTTGAAGATGCAAATGGTTGGGTAACTGTTAGTGCAGATTCATTGGCATTAGATTTTAGGGATGCAACACCATTGACTGTTTCTGCTTCGTCTAGTCCCGCAAGCATTGGAACAGGCACAAGTGAAGTGTTAATAACCTATACCATAACTAATACAGAATCTACAGCTTTGTCTTCATCAACAGATACAATGGTAATAAACATCGAAGCACCACCAGAGGCCCAGTTCATTGGAACAAGAGGAGAATTATGGGGATATGGTGAAGATGTGCATGTCGAAGAAGTAATAAATTTAGGAGCAGGAGAATCATATAACATAACTTTGGCTGCTAGATTTGATACAACTGGCGCAACACCATTAGTATTAAGTGATGGAATAACAATTAGTTTTGTACCATGTTGGCAAGTAAATGCTTACAATCCACTTGATACACAACAAGTATTAGCAGTTACAGAAACAATAACGGTGACAGGAGCTGCAGTAGAAATTAATGGTGTTCCTCAAACTTTACAGAATATTGAAAACAATTTAACTTTAATAATAAGTTATGTTGAGAACTTGGAAACAATCTCAATACAAATCAATAACACTGTAAATGCTTTAGAGAATACAATTGTTGAAATCAATGGAACTGTAAATAACATTGATGTAAATGTAGACTATTTATTAACTAATATGTCTGGATTGTATGATTTATTGAATGCAATGAATGTAACTCTAAGTCAAAACAATGAGATATTGTTACAGGTTAATGCAACAACAACTCTGATTTACAACAACACTCAGGAAATCTACAATTATTTGACTGGTACAATATTTGATTATTTGAATGCAATTAATTTGTCTACAACTAATACAGAAGTGATAGTTAATCAGATAAATACTTCAAATAATGCAATTGTTATAACTGTAGATGACACAAACACAGTTGTTCATCAGTTGAATTTGACTGTGAATGATATGTCAACAACCATTAATAACATCAATGATACAACAAATTATATCTGGGATTGGGCCCAAAATGTTAATATAACAATTAATAATATTTGGAACACAGTCCAACAGATAAATGGAACTGTTGTGAATATCACAGATTATTCAAGTGAATTTGCAGATATTGACACGTTATTTGCTGGAGTAACAACAGATATTAGGCAGTTAGAAGAATTTGAAGAAGAAAGTATTTACTTAATTACAGATAGTATCACCCAGAGCCAAGAAGCATATTTAGATGCCAAAGATGCTGCATCAAGGGGAGATACAGAAACCGCAGTTAAGTCTTTGAAAGAATCTATAGAATATCTAACCGCGGCCGGCGTAGATGTCGAAGAGATTAAAGCAATTCAAGAAAAGCAATTAACACCAGAAGAAGAGCTCAATTGGTTTATGAAATTTTGGACTTGGCTTTGGAGTTAATTTATTTTTTATTTTTTTACGATGATAAATAGGGGTTTTATGTACGCCTTGTTGATTTTATTATTTATATCTTTAGTGTCGGCAGATTCTATTTACAATAATCAAATCAATTTCGAGCCAGGAACTTCAAGAACGCACACCCAAACAATCTATTTGAATTTATCTCAAGAAATTATAGTTGTGGTGGGAAATGAATTTTCTGTTAGTTCTGGAGATTATAATACAGATGTTTCTGGAACTTTAACATGGACAAATACATCTTTTGCTTCATATGCTATTACTTCTCCAAGTAATTGTACACAGGGAGAGAGCTATGAACATCCTGTAACTATTGGAGGAACTTATTATGATGATTTCACTTATGTTTGTGTATATGATAATGATATTGTGAACTATAAACTTGAATATGGACATGGTTCTTTCAATTACTTGGACAATTCTTATCCTTACTTGGGAAATGAAAGCATGAGTTTATTCAATTTAATTAGGGTCTTTGAACCTGGAACTTATTTAGACCCAGACGAAGACGGAATGAATGGAAGCATTAATTGTACCTTTCCTGAATACTTGGTTTTGTCCGCACAAGACAATCTATATACTGAGATAACTCATAATGCCAATGATATAGACGCTGCTTTCTTTTGGGAAGAGTTATTCGGCATATTTAGAGTGGCTCCTTTAGAACAAGAAGTCCAAAATGTCAATGTAGGAGACTTCTATAATATAACCTGTACAGACCTTACCATACAATACACTACAGGCCAAATTAAGGCCGATTTTAGCGATGTTTCCTGGGAAATCCGTGATATTAGGCCATTGAATATAACTACCGTAGAAGACGACGCAAATGACCTTATAACCTATACTATATTAAACTATGAAAAATATCCGATATATGATGTTGAATTCATGTGGACGGATTTACAAAATGACGCAGTATTCTATAATGACATTGAAGAACTACGTCCTGGAGAAGCTCTTAGGTTTGATGTTGCGGTGGATACGGAGGGAAACTTGACCCTAGATACAACTTTTGTTCCATCATGGCAACACGAATCTAGGGTTCCACAAAGATATGCTCAGTTTGATTTGCATGAATATTGTGTTCATTCTTTATGTGATGTTGTTACTACAAATGTGACACCAACTGGTGGAGGAGATGGTCCTGGGCCACAACAAAGAGGAACCTTTGCTATAACAGGACAGGCTGTTCAGACTATTGTATTAAGTGATGATGAAAGAGGTCAGGCATTTAATATTATTTTAATGTTTGTTTATTTCTGGGTAATGTTAATGCTTTATATTGGATTCTTAAATACAAGAATATTATGGCAAAAAGGCTCATTAATGACGTTAATGGTAATTTCAACTTTAGTATTTATCAATAATTTTGGTTTGACAAGAGAGATATTTGGAATAGACCAAGTATTGACTTTAGGAGCTGGAAGAGATTTTGCACTTCAACTTTCATTCACAACTTTGCATACTTTAATTATATTATTAGTGGTCTTTGTTGCGGCATTAGTAATTAAAATATGGAGACAAAATAGGGCACCTATTGCCAGTATAACGAGGGATATATAATGGAAAAGAATCCAAGAAGAGTAGTATTTTATGTAACGCTTGCAGTTTTATTACTTACATTTTTCATAATGATATATTTGAAGGGCGGCTGAAATGAAAACTAAAATATTTTATCATGTAACGACTTTACAAAACGTTCCTAAAATTAGAGCCGAAGGATTGAGAAGAGAACATAAGAAAAATGTAAGACAATCTAAGAAAGTAAATTATGTCATGGATGATTTATTTAGTGCAGGAACTTTCGCATCTAGAATGGGATGGGAAATGGAAGAAGAAGTAGTTATTTTTCATCTTAAATTAGATGTAGATAAAATCGAACAAGATTTAAATACTGGGGCTTTCTCAAGTTGGTTTGAATATCATGGAGATATTTCTCCAAGTAGGATTACTAAAATAGAAAGAGCTGATAGTAAATTTTGGAAAGCGCATCAAAGAAGAATGCAAAGGAGGTTTAAATAATGAAAAAAATAATTATAATTTCGGTAATGTTAATATTGGGGTTTTCTATGTTAGTGAATGCAACAGATGATACTTCTGTATTTTCATGTAGTGATGATGGGATTTATGACGTTTGGATGTTCAATCAAAGCAGTGGAATAAATTTAGTGGGAAACTGTGGAACTGGCAAGGTTTGGGGTGTAACTGGGACTCGTACTTATGAAGTACAATCTAATACTCCTTCTGGGCTGGGTATTTATGTTAATAATAGTGAGCAGGATTCAAATTTCTTTCATAATACAGAGAATTTTTTAACAATAACAGAAACGGGAGATATGTCTATGGTTTTCGTTGTTGACTTTGTTCTTGGAAATCCAGGTGCAGGCGATGAACAATATTTATTTAGTAACAGTGATTCTGTGGAGTGTGGTGATGGTAGCACCGGAATGTATTTATGGTATAATGATGTTCAAAATACCTTTAATTGGAATTATATTGGTGGGGGCGATGATTTAAATGGTTCTCCGACTTCAGTATTACCGGGCTGGGTTTGGGATGATGGAGATTTATCTATGATAAGTATTACTAGAAATGAAGGTACTGGATTATCCAAAATATATCTTAACGGAGTCGAATTAGATAGTGGAACTTTAACTGTAGGAGGAGGAAGCACTGCAACATGTGGTTCTAGATTGATGGGTAAAGTTGCAGTTAGTCAAAAAGGTCCTTCTGGTAATTTATATGATTTTAGTATATTTACAAAAGAACTATCTCAAGCAGAAATAACTGCCCAATATAATATCTTTTTAGATATTGAAGAGGCACCAGCACCTGTAGTTTCAAGTGATTCATCAGGAAAAAGTATTTTAATAAAAGAAGAAGTTGTAGAAAAAGAAGAAAAGGTTGTAGAAAAAAAAGAAGCTGTAGAAGAAGTAGGATTTTTTGGAAGAATCTTTTCAAGCATTTCAAATTGGTGGAAATCCATAACAACTTAGAGGAGGTAAAAATGGTAGGAGAAACAGGTTCAATGTTTGTATCGCCGGTTTATATGTGGATATTGCCAATTGTATATGTATTGTTCTTTTTAGCTTTGGTTATTACTTTGGTGAAACAAATTAGAGAAAAAGAATATATTTGGTTTGTGTTAACTTTGTTAGTAGCACCAATAATGATAATATATTGGGTTGTATGGTTGATTAATAAGTTTGGAGGTAAATAAAATGGGAATGTTAGAAAAAATCAAGTCAATATTCTTAGTATTGGCATTATTAGCATTGTGGATTCCATTCGGAGTAACACATAATGTAGCAATGATTATCACATCTGCGATTGTTGGAGTTATTGCAATTATAGAATTTTTCATGGGATAATCATGAAGGGGGTAGTTTATTTTTTTATGTTTTTGTTAGTTTTAAGTAGCGTATATGCCGCAGACGGTAAAGGAATTCTTAATTATAGTGTGTTGGAAGTATGGATTGGAGACGGTTCAATTAAATTCTCTGGGGAATCTCTTCCTACTTTTTCTATAACATTATTGCATATTGTATTGTTTGTAGCTATTGTGATAATGATAATTTATTTTGTTCATTTATTAGATAGTAAGAAATAATGCATTCAGGAGTTAGGAAAAAGAGGTGATAAACCTAACCCCTGTCCGTAGTAAACTACGAATATGATTTAAGTTTCATTTTCTTTCTTTTCATAAGTGCCGCATGCTTTTGTCTTTGTGTTGGTTTACATTTATAACAATATTTTTTAGCTACATTTCTTGGAACAAAATATTTCTTACACTGCGGACATTTTTTTTGAAATCGTTCGCTATTGTATTTCATTCCTTTATTCTCTTTCATTTTGTGGGAGTCATTTTAACATCCGCTTTTAAATGTAATAATTGTATCATTCGTAATGCATGAACTTCATCTTTTAATATTTTAATTTCTGTCCGCATTTCAACTATTAAATCATAATTCAAATCTATTTCTTTAAACATTGTCATAATATCGTCTTCTTCTATTACATTATTTTCAATTTTAGCATTGATGTCTTTAATCCAATCATCTAAGTTCTTTTTTAAATTTTTTAATTCGGTTTCCGGTGCCATTATTTCTTCTCCATTATATTTGAATATCTATTAACTATTTCCGCATTAGTACTATGGGCGTATATTTGTGTTGTTTCAATATTACTGTGGTCTAAAATTTGTTGTATCTGTTCCAACTGCATTCCTTCTTTGAATAATTTCATTCCAAGGCCGTGTCTAAACATATGAGGCGTTAAAGTATTCTTATCATCATAATGTGCAATTATCTTTCCAAGCCTTTTAAATTCATATTCAATCTTCACAATCTTCCGTTCTAACAAATAAACACTGCTTCCTGCGGCCTTTCTTCTTCCAAGGGTATAACTTCCAATGTCTTTTAATGTTTTATTATCATCGGTTACTTCAATGTCAAACATTAAATCATCTTTATCTGCATTCAATAACTTCTGATAATCCTTTAATGCTAGATATAATTCCTTTGTCAACAGCCTTCTACTTGATTTTCCGCCTTTTCCAATCCCCTCTAACTTAATATAATAGTATTTTATCTTTTTATCATCGTCTTCTATCACATCTGCAATCAGATTCTTAAATCTAACTTGAAGTGCTTCAGAAATTCGTAATCCCGATATGAACAAAACATCTATCAAGTTCTTCATAAATAAGCGCCTTCCGGTACTGGATTCTGCGATAATCACCTGGCGTTTATGTTGAAATTCCGCCTTGGCTGCAACGTCTTCTGGAGCATCTTTCTTATACACCAATTTATAGTTAGTTGCGTTCACTAAAAGCTGATAAATCTTTTCCGGCACGTGTTTTGTTTTCAATGCTCGCTGTTTAATATCAGTTCTCTTAGTTAAGAATGGTTTTGCTAATTCTGAGAAATGGGTATGAGCATCTAAGTTAAGTTCTGACCTGAGATATGATTTAATTGCAAAATAAACCATGTTAAAGTTCTTCATGTAATCAAATTCCATACTTTTGGTCTGACAATGAAGTAAAATGGCCTGCACATACCTTTGAATCTCCGCTTTGCTTTCACTATTTTTCAAATTTACTAAAAGTTCATCTGGAAATTGTTTCAGAATATAGATATACCGTAGAACTGTTCTTGGTTGTTTATTCATATTAGAATTAACAAATTTATGGAACCGGCCATCCCTTTCAACTTCCTCTTTTACCAATCGGCTTAAATACTTTTGTTTTGCCATTCTCATTAAAAATAAGGGAACCATGAATTAATTTCACAACGCATGGCAGAAATCAAGTACATTCAGTTGAATGACCATACTTAAAATCTTAGCGTTTTGTGTTACCCATGGTTCCTATAAACTTAATGATTTATAAATTTTCTCTGTTTGCCTCAATCCATTCAAGTGTCCCCTTTAAAAATATGACTAATTCGTTAAAGTCCTTTTCTTTACAGGCCTTTATGATATTTGATTTAATTTGGTCTTTAGTATTAATCTTTGTTGTGGGTGTTTCAACTTCCTCTTTGAGTTTTTGTAAATATTTTTCCCATTCCTTAAAAAATAAAGGAATAGCATATTTCTCTCCAGTATTAAATGGAGATTTCAAAGTTTTTGCTATCACACATTTAAAATCATAAATAATATCTTCTTGTACTTTTTTGATTACATTATCTAAATCTTCTTCGTGTAAATCACAACAATGATTTAAACAGGTTATTCTGTGTTTCATTCTTCCTCTTGTAATTCATCGGCATAACATTTTTTATATAAACTACATAACATACAATCATCATCCATAGTTTTTTTTCTTAAACAGTATTTCATTTTTTCTCCTTTGTCGAATCTTGCGGGGGTAGTAAAAAGGACAGAGTAACCAATGCCCTAATATAACGTTGCCATTATATTACCCTTTCGCATCCGACACATTTTGTTTCAATATACTAACAATTTCTTTTTTTGGAACATAATGACAATCCCCTATAAATCCAGTATGTCCGTATCTTTGATGAAATGTTTTTCTAATAACTAAACATTTTTTAGTTTCTTTAATAATAAACCATTCTCTAAGAAGAACGGGTTTTAAAATTATATTGACGTTATCCCCAACTTCAAATTGCTTCATTATTTTTTGTTCTGTCATTTTTTAGTGTTTTTGCTTAATTAAATCCATAATTCTATTTCTTAAAGGAATTAAATTATATTTAGGATAATTAGATAATTCTTTATATACTATCCCTATTATTTGCTTTTTAGTTAGTTTTTTATTTATATTTACCATTTTTCACATTTGGTTGATTCTGTGCTTTAAGTTTTCTTAACAAATATAAAGCATAAACTGCACTAGTATCTTCCTTTAAATTACTTAAAAACAACATTACCTTCTCCCTCTCTTCTTCTCGTGCTTTTTTGATTATGAAATCTATTTTTCTATATCCTTTGTTAAAATCATCTGCAAAAGTTTGTGCTAATTGTTCACGATAGTGTAACGCTCTTTTATCTTTCATTCTCCCTCTTTGTTTATATACTTCTCACAATAAATAGCATCCCAGATATTATCGTATTCTTCTTCTGGGACATTATCTAAAAAATACCATTCATTAACCCAAACTGCCAGTTTTGTTTTGGCTATGTTATTGTAAATTAGTTTTTTAGTCATTTTCTCCTGTCAGTGTGCTTTTTCTTTGATTCATGGATGGCCTCATTAATCTGAATAAAAAATATTAATTCATCTAATTCAATTTGTTTCATCTTTGAAACCTTCTTGTTTATCCAAGCAATAGATTTTTCTTTCATTTTTCGCTGAAATTGTGCCTTCTCAATTTCTTTATATACCAATATAATTCTATAAATATAAAGGAACTAAGTACAAACCAAAAAACTAAAAATCCTACGATAATATCATGTAAATTCATTTTCTTAGTGTTTTGTGCATAATGTCTTTGCTTCATGTTCTTCACAATAAAGTATTCCTTTTTCGTTTTCAACTTCGCCAAAAACACAACCACATTTTAATTGTGCAGTAACCATCATATCTTTTCCATCTATAAAATTCTTCCATCTAAACCTTTTCATTTCTTCATACTCCTGTCGTTTTGTGATGCTATTATCTTATTACAATCTTGACAAACTAAAAAAGTTTGAAATAAAACCATTGTCTTATGTTTGCATTTCATTTTTTGTTATTATTGTGTAAATTCAAAACAATTCCTCATTTTATAATCTGATTTATCTAAATTCTGGTTACATCTCCAACAATATCCATTACTATCTAAGTGTGCTTTTTTACATAAAGTACAATTTCCTGTTCTTTTAAAATATTCTTTATTTGTTTCTTTCATTTTTTGCTTACTTTATGTAATTTCCTATTATTTTAGTTATCTGCCAATTCATTCAATAAGTTATAATTATTTAATAAAATCTTTACTAAGGGTTTTGAAATATTAAGTGTAACTTTCATTTTTTTAGTGTTTTGCTCTTGTCATTTTAAAACCCTACCTTACCTAACCATATCTTACCGCACCAGACCGAACCCAGCCTTAAACATGATTATGAATATAACCCTACCCTAGCTTACCATGCCACACCAAACCACTACCTAGCACACCGTTCCCCACCATAAGTATGAACTTGTGATGTCTTCTATTTTAATATCATATTAATTTTCTTTCTTATTTTTAATAATACCGATGTTAATCTTTTCTTTGTCATAACAAACTCTGTATCTTTAAGGAATTCTAAAAAAGTTTCTAATTCTTGCTGCTGTGATTCTGCTTCATTCAAAAACGGAACCGGTCTAGTCGTACCATTTTTTACTTCTACAATCTTTGGAGAAAATTTCTTAACAAATTCTTCTCTATTTTTTAATTGATTGCTTTTGGCTAATCTCTTGACTAAAATTCTGTCTACCCTCTGGAATTTCATATTCAACATATTACCTATATCTTTTATGTCTATTTTCATTCCTTCTAATTTTCCAGCTATCTTTATTTTATCCCTTTTTGTTAATCTATTTCCATGTTTCAAATTGGCTTTAATGCTGGCAAGGAATATATCTTTTTTACTTCCCAAATTTCTAGTATCGCAAGATACAAACTTTTCGCCCTTTAAAGAATTGGCATCAAGACGATGTTTCCCATCAATTAACCAGAATTTATCTTGAAATTTGGCTACGTCTATATTAGGAAAAATATCTCCTTTTTGCATGAACATACAATAATCTTTTACTGTATCTTCGTTCGTTTTCTCTCTTGGATATATTTCATCATCAATGTAAATATCTTTGATGGCTATTATTTTATTCTTCATTTTTGAGGTTTCCAATAGATTAACTCAAACTTACCATTGTCTCCCAGAGTTTGTGGCCTATTGTCTAATATTCCAATTCTTTTTCCACTATCAACAAAAATTTCTTTTAGCATTTCTAATGCTTCTTTGCTAATAATATTTTCATCATATATCATGATAAAATCCGCTTCCCAATTCCTTATTAAAGGTCTGGCTCTTATAATCTTTGCTCTTTGAACATTCACTGGCCGCAAATCAATTTCATAATTTTTTAATGGTTTTCCTTTTTTATCTCTCAAAATAATTTCAAAAGGTTCAATGCTTGTGTAGCCAGATAAAACTTGTTTTGCAGAATGCTTACCGATTTTAAAGAAACTACTTGCATTTAAGAAACATTTCTTCATGCATCTTACAGGAATCATAAGTTCTCCTTTTTGAGTCCTATATGTAACATTTTCTGCATCTACTTTGGGGTCGTAGTTCTTTGCTGGATTCTTTGTTGCTAACTTTTGATTCAGCATGCCTTTCGGAGAATGCATTAATATTCCTTCCCCCATACCTCTGATTCTTATTTTTATTTCTTTCATTTGCTTATCACCTAATTCTTTTTTCTTTTTATTATCTTATTTTTACACCACTTTTAATTAATTGTAATCTTAACATAGCATGAGCCTTCTTCCATTGCCATGCTCTTCTTTTTGCTTTTAAAGTTTTTATTTTTTCTTGTAATCTTGAAATTTCAACTTGGTAAGCCATCAAACCCGCGCCCATTAATGCACCACCAATCAAATAAAATAAACTAAATGCAGGATATATATTATGTGCAACTGATATTCCTAATGTTGTAGTCCACACTGCTGTTCCTGCTAATATAAAATAAAATCCTGCTCTCATTTTTTCATCAACTCCCCGAATTCTTCTTGTGCCTGTTCATAAGATATACCCCTTTCGCAGGCCTTATATCCCCATTCCATTGCTAATTGAAGACTTGTCATTTTGCTGCCTTCTCATCTCTAAATATCAAATAAAAAAATAATGCTGTTAATGGAACTGCAAATATAAAACTCCAACCTGACTTTCGTAATCCAAGTTCCATAAAAAGGACACCCCAAATTATTCCTGTAATCCAACCTATTAATACTGTAGCAAGACTAAATATTGGAAAATATCCTAATTGTTCTGTCATTTTACTGCCTCTGTTTGATTCCTTGGTTTATTCATTATTCTTACTGCCTTTGCGTCTAAGAATGACTTTTCCCAATTAATCTTACTACAAAAATAATCCCATTCGTCATCTGTGAATATTTTCATTCTTTTTCACCTATTGTTAATACGGCTGGATTAATGGTTCCATCTTCTTTGCCAGACCCACCATGTTCTTTATTGTATTCACTTTGTATAATCTTAGCTTTTTTCTTACTTCTGGCTCTTCGAAATCCAATAGCAAAAGCCCATGCCCAAGTATTACCAGAATGTTGTTTACTCATTTTACTTTTAATATATTTATAAGACCGTCCTTCATCCACCATGCGAGAAACTTTCTTAGCTTCATTATTTGCAAAATCATTATATGCCTTTATACTTCTCTTATCTTCGGCTAAAGAATCAAAATTATTTGATGCATTCCAAATTCTATTCCACTTGCCCCCATACCAAATATCAACACTAACTGTTGTATTCCAGCCACCATGTAAAGCAAAATATATTGTTTTCTGATTCTTTAATATTTTATGCCATTGTTTATCTCGGAATAAATTTTTCACTAACATACCACACCATATCCACCCACTGCATCGTGTAGAAGATTTTAAACACTCAACTCTTATTCTACCGTCTTCTTCATCATCCTTTATTATTTTTATCTTTGCTTCAATAACTTCAACTTCTAATGGTTCTGGTTTTTCTGGCATCATTCTTTTTCACCTACTATAATTACTTCGCCTTTGCTATTGATATGTGCAATAACTACACCTTCATTTTCAATTGATTCTCTGATTATCATTTGTTAACTTCAATTCTTTTAAATACAAAGGATTCAATACTACTTCTTCTTCATCCCTATCATTGAAATATGCGAATATATGTTTCTTATTTATCTTGGCCTGGTAAAGTTTATTTTTCTGTGACCACCTTCTTGCAAACCACTTTGCTTTCTTTTTATCCAAAGTCCAACTTAATCCTCTTATAGGCGCTTTTGGTGCCTGTAAACCGCGGTAACATACAATAGTTTCCGGTAGATTATTGTAGAATTCCAGTTCTTCTTTATCCATTAACTTATCTTTATTAGTTTTCTTAAAAGCATCTATCATTGGTCTGATTCCATTCTGATGTGGAAATTCGGTACTCATCCAATTATTCTTTAACAACTCTGTAAAAGTATCCCCGTCTAAGTGATTATAAATATATAGAAGTATTTGAAGCCGATATGGTTTATGTAACATCATCATGATTTTCCAGATATCTTTCTCTCTGGCCATCTTATCAAACATATCATACCATTGCTTTTTTAATTTCTCAATATTATCAGGAGTAATGTGAACCATTTCTCTTGTTTCCATATCTTGGGTTGCAAATGATGGAAATATAGGATGTGGTTGCATTGCCTCTTTAAATTTGTATCCGTGGCTTTCAATAATCATTTTGATTATCTCTACACATTTCTTATAATTATTGGCCATGTTTTTTCCTCATTTTGAAATAATCTCTGACGAAATTAAATAAATCCCAAACTACAAATAATCCGGCAAATATAACAAGCGCCCATTCTTTTATGAATATACCAACAACGAAAGCAATCCATGTTCCTATCTTTGCAAGTACAATAATCTTCTGTTTATTGGATAATCCCAAAGTATTAAGATTACTTGCGATATCGTCTAATAATTTCATTGTTTCTCTTTCTTTCCGGCAACTGCTCCTAACATGCCCACTCCAAATCCGATTAATAATGGTGCTATAGATTTTGTCTGTTCGAAAAATAATAGAACTATTCCCAAAACAAGCATTCCAATTGCTACTAACATTCTTTGCATTTTAATTTAATACCTCATCGAGTTTTATTTTTTCTGCAGCATGCAATTCCCAACATCGAGCACATACCTCTTTTCCCTTATAATAAATCTCGATGTCTTTTCTTTTGCAATGTTTTACTTTACACATTATCCCAAAATCTCTTTAACTTTTCTATGGCCTCTTTCATCCATCTCTTTATATGCCTTAGTTGAGGGGTCTGATTCTCGTCTTGTGTTGCCGTCCCTGTCTTCGTATTCGTCTTTTCTTTTTCCCATTTTACTTTCCTCCGATATTATAAAAGAGAGGGAAAACCCTGCCGTTAGGCGCCTTCTTTCTTATTAAGGTGAAAGGCATGAAATCGGGTAAACCAACCCCCTCTTCAAGACACATCAACAACAGATGTGATTATGAATATAAATGGGATGTCTTATTCCAAATCATATTCACGTCTAACTCTGTCTCCTTGCGTTTCTACACATTCACTTTCTCCTTTTTTAAAGTGACGTGAACCATTAATAAATCCTCTTGCCATTTTTATTTACCTCCTGTATTTTATTTCCTATGAATTTAATCATCTTCGCTTATACCAAAATCTTTATTGACTCTTTCTGCTTCTCCTGGTGTCCAGCCACAGCCCTGACAAAAATTATTATTTAATGATAAATTCTTTTCACAATGGGGGCATTTACAAGTATCTTGAGAATGTGCACCATGTTTACTTCTCCCCATCATATCCGATACTTCTTCGCTCATTTTGCGGCCTCTTTACATGATTTAACATATTCATCCGGCCTTTTAGTATCTATCTTCTTTATATCTGGATTATTATTAAATGCTGAAATTACACCAGCCGCTATTTCTTTTCCTACTTCTTTACTTACTTCTTTGTCAGTTTTTCCTTCCAGTAGTTTCTTTTGCTTGGCAAATGATGCTGCAAATGTTTCGGCAATGGCCTTTCTATCATCTACTCCAACGTTAAGAGTATCTATTACCTGTGTAACATTGTTCGCAAGTTCGGCGGTTGGATTAATTGTCATTAAATCGGGGTGCCTTTCATCTAATCTTAACACTCCTTTATATTGCCCAGATGCCTTTCTTAACATATGAATAGCTTTACCATCCATCATATTTTCATCTGGCATACACATCTTTACTGTGCCGCCTGGAACGAAAAATCTTTCTACATGAACTTTAAAGACATTTTTCAAATGGTCTCTAAGGGCATTTGAAAGAGATACTATTTTACTTGATGTTTTTGGGTAACCATTGGCCTCATCAAAATTAAATGCGGCATCAACCGCTTCTTCTTCGGTTATGTTACATTTAAAATATTCTGTTTCATGTAATTTTAACTTCATCCAAATTGAAGCAGCCTTATTTAAATTTTTAGCATTCCATGTTGGATTACTATTAATTGCCAACCTTCCTTCTGCTTTTGGCAAATCCGTTAACTTTTTCCCTGTCATTTCAATTCCCCCATATTGCAATTTGCTTTTCAATCTCAATAATGGCTGGTTTAATTCTTTCATTTAATCTATCCAGAACCTTTGCTAATTCCTTCTTGCCTGCACTACTAAAATACTTATCAAGCTTCTCATCATTAATTACTTCCAGGGTTCCTTCAATTGCGGCAATCTGATTTACTGTATCCATAATTTCCTTTCTTAATTTCATAACATATTCGTGTGCGCCATCAGACTTTTGTTTCTCTTCTTCAGATTTTATCTTGCCTTCTTTCATTAAGGTGGGAACGCTATCTACATCTTCCCTCATACTTGACATCATATCAATTGTTTCTTTCTGTTTCTCTTCCTTCATACCTTTTAATTTGTCAGCCTGTGCAACTGTAATCTTGCTTTGAGTTACAGAATCAATTATTGTATTAGAAGCATCTTTCAATACTTTCTTAACTTCCCTTGCTCCTCTACAGCCAAGTTTGGTATCCGCAGCCATTTTAAGAACTTTCTTTCTTACTTCTGGAGTAAGCCCCTTTGTCTCAGATAATACATCGGAACCAACTTCACTATCTTCCAGTTCTTTCATGAAAGATTCGCCTAACTCCATTCTGTCAATAAAATTGGTTAAGGTAACATTAGAAGTTCCCAACATCTTGCCGAATTTAAGTTTCGAGAAATCACTTCGTTTGGAATAAACTTCCCATAGATTTTTCCAGGCCTTGTCTCTTTCTTTAACTGTAAGATTTGTTTGTTGTGCATCAATTACACATCTTTTCAAAAGTTTATCTTCTTTGCTTAATTTTTCAACAATGATAACATCGACAGGTTGTTCTTCGCCTGTTCTCTTTTTTAGAATTCTTTTCCCACTTGCTCTTCGATGGCCATTTTCAACCATATATTTATTGTCCGATAGTTTAACAACGGTAATCGGAACGAGTTGTCCATTGGCTTCCATGGAGTCCGCGATTTCTTCCGCTTCCTCAATATCAATCCTTGGGTTCTCAGGGTCATCTGTTATTTGACTAATCGGTATTTGAATTATTTCCTGTCTCATTTTGGTCACCTCAACTGAATTTATAATATTAATAATATGGACATCTTTATAAATCTTGTCCTTTAAATATTTTAAATATCGTAATTCTCCTATATATAATACGGCGATTTAAACCAATTCTAAGGCGATATTTGCGCCTATATATAATCAGAAGGAAATTCACGGCCATATTATAATATGCCCATTAAGCCAGGTTTATGCGCGAGACTCGGCCTTTCTTCGTTTGTCACTTACTACTACGCCAATTACTGCCAACAATTGCCCTAATAATATTCCTTCCAAGGCCAAAACTATTGTCTCCAGTAAAGCTATGCTGATTGTTATCATATTATTAATGTCCCGCCCTCGAATATTAATCAATTGTTATTTTAAAAAACGTAAATATATAATAAATAGGCAGGATATCCAACAAAACCAGGAGTTCAGGTACATTAGTAATTAATATAAGTTTGTATTTATATTAGGGTAGATAGAGAAAAGCGGGAATCCACGGCTTAGTACCTTACAATTCATAGTTGAAACAACCACAAGTTTTATATAGTCTTTTATACTCCTATATATTAAGGTGGTATATATGGACAACATAACAAAATTGAAAACGGAAATTGCAAAAGAATTAACTTCCGTAAATAACGAATTTAGCTTGAATGAAATATTAATTTTCATTCGCCAATTTGTAGAATAAAAAACGAGGTGGTAAACAATGAATGAGAAAAGTTTTTTTGGAAGATGTCCTAAATGTTCCCGTAAAAATTTGGAACGGACAAGGAATGACCCGGATTTACAAGCATATGTATGCAATGATTGTGGAGCCTTAATTAAAACCAGCACCGTAATATATGGTGTTGAAAATACAAACGAGGTGGAATAAATGGAGAACGACAAATTAATGATGAAGTACATTATAATTTGGTTTGAATATAGGAGTAATTTGTCCCAGAAAGATTATGAAATGCTTACTGAGATGAAGGATATAAAAA
>Ga0255052_10000942_pt1 | contig 22670 bp, 21 predicted proteins | sample JV7_2_21_MG_FD_188632 | JGI IMG/M metagenome (GOLD analysis project Ga0255052, IMG submission 188632) | Seawater microbial communities from Jervis Inlet, British Columbia, Canada - JV7_2_21 | ecosystem: Environmental > Aquatic > Marine > Inlet | place: Canada: British Columbia | collected... | reverse complement strand
GAAGTTCTTGTCCTCGATGTAGGCAACCGGGGCACCATCCAATGTGTACGGGTGCTTGGCGCCAGTCGGGTTGGCACGCAAAAGCTTTTGCGCGGACATCGAAGTTCTCGGCATAAAGCCCCAGACTTCCTCGCCGCTTTCGCCGCCGGATGAGGTGGTATTACGAATCATGTGCAACATGCCATCATTCGTCGCGACAGCGAGATAGATGGCCGGGTTGCCTGACCCGTAGCCGCCCTGGCTGCCATAGTTGATCGGCAATGGGCGGGAATGCAACGGGTCGCCGAATATCCACTCGCGTGCCTCATCAGTATTCCTGTTGCCATTCCAGTCATCGATGTCCAGGCCGCGCGAATAGGCAATCAACTCGGCTGCCTCGCCTGACGTCGGAACATCGAAATCTGACTGGAGCGCGATCGCAGTAGCGCTATCGACGTTCAATGCTGCCAGTGATCCAGGCGTCCGGTCGTAATAGATAGTCCTCCCGCCCAGACCATTTGCCTCACGCGGACCACCGGCGATAAAGCCCGGTATTCTCTGGCCTGCCCCGCCGCGCGCCACGCTGCGCCCATCCCTGTCGGCTACTTCACCGGCAGACGCATCTGCTGGCGGAAGGTCGCCGGGGGAGGTCCAGTGCGTCAGCGCACCGAAACGGATTCGGCCGTCTCCGGCGATTGCGCCAGTGCCGGTCGCATCGACCAGGGTCGCAGCCTCGGAAGAGCTGTTTCCGCCGAGGAGCTTCAGTTTTTTCACGTTGCCTACCCAGTACGGCTGTGCACCTTTGTCAACCTGGAAAAGGGCGATATAGACGTTGTCCGTAATCTCTGCGCGGTTGAATACGTTCACCGGGACAGATGCGGCCACAAATGTCGTGCTGACACTGAGAATCTGCTTCAGGATTTCCTGCAAGGTCGCGACAAGTTCGTCTGGATCCTCACTCAGAGGAAGCGGTGTTCCGGTTCCGCCGGCACGTGCATAGCCGACGGTTGTCGTATTTATAAAACGGCTGTCCACGATGAAATATGAGATTACGTTTTGCTTATCGTCGAGATTCGGAGCGCTTCCGTAGTTGCCGTTGGCAAGATCGGCATCGTTCAGATACTGAATTACATCCGGAAATTCCTTCTGCGCCGAGCCGAAACCACCAGAAGTAATTGCTGCTTCTATGGCATTGTCCGAATCAGCTTCCTGGTTCGAGACCTGGAACATCGTATTGACCGTAAATATCTTGGAACACTGGCCTGCCGAATCAAGCGGGCTCTCATAGGTCGGCCTCGAAGCCGGAGGTTGCTCAATAGTTGTATCCCAGGAAGCCCCTGGAAAATCCACGTTTAGATTATCCGTACTGTCGCTGCCGTAATCTGTATAACCGTTATGTGCGTTGTACACGCCCTGGCCCGTCAGGTAGCGGAAGAATTCGAAGAATAGTTCCTTACCCTGGTAGGAATGACTCAGATTTCCCTTCGGGGTGGGCACAGAGTCGAGGATCTTGTGAAATCTCGCTTTGGCGCCGTTTCCATCACCAAGCTCGAAGAGCTCAAAGCCCATGGGAATGTATCCGCCATTACTGCAATTCGTGCGTCCGAATCCTTCACAGTTATTTATGTGGTCGTGATTCAACATCAGACCAACCCGAACGTCTTCGAGCGGATCGAACACCTTGCGAAGTGCGCCACGCAGGACATCGAAGAATGTGTAGGGTCCGGTAGCATTCATGTATCCCTCACTAATTAGCGTGTCGCATTCGCCACCGTTACAGGCGGTCGCACCCAGATTGGGACGATAGTCGAGTGAAAACATGACCATTGGTTCGCTACCCGGGGGCAGCGCCGAGCCCGGCTTGATGTATACGTCCGTGTCGTCGGCCCGAACCCCGCCGCTTAAGGCGACCAGGATAGCTATTGCCGAAGTCAAAAAGAATTTATTACGCATGGCATCCGTACCTGTTAAATATCCAAAAAAGTGCATTGCCTACAATGTAGGAACCAGTACAAGCACGCCCTCGACAATTTGTTGCCGGCCGAGAGACTCGTCCGCCCTGTCGTAGGTTGCTGTTACTTCAAATGAAGCGCTCGAAAATTTGTCGATACTCGACTCGACGATACGCGGCGGTGGCCGGAATATCGGTCCCATACGTTGTACCCGGGCCTGCAAGTTTCCTGTCGAAATTTCGTATGCAATCACAGAGTTCGCGACGGGCAGATCGTAACGATTGCATGCGGACAGGCCGGGCGTGCATAACGTAAATCCAGACCCGCCGATGACCGGTGTCGTCTGCGGGTCGGATACGATCGCATCGGCCAAAGCCTGTGCGCCCTGCGCTGCGGCAATGCGGGACTCCTCGTTTTGCGCCATGCGCAGCCCGATATTGCTCGAGCGCATGGACGATATCGTCAACAAGGTTATCGCGATAAGAATCACGAGGGAGATAATAAGAATCGCGCCGTCCTGGCGTTTGTTCGCATTGGCAAGTCCGTTGTTCATCTAAAATCCCATCATGTTGAGGCTGCGAATGTTCTGAATGCTCACAGTCGTTGAGGCTACCCGGCGGTGAAAATTGTCGCCCGGCGTGTACGCCGGTGCATTACTGACGTTGTAGGTCTTGCCGTTTTGATAACGTCCGTCAAACGCCGTCGTTCTTGCCAGCAGGAAAATTCGCGCAGATACCACGTTCTGCATTTGCAGTATCGTGGGGTTAGGCAGGAATACATTCGGGTTACCGTCGTCGCTGGTATCCAGTCCGTATTCGATCTGCAGGTTCTCGATTCCCGCAGCAAGACACTCAGTTGTCATCGTAGGTGCCGCGCCACGCAGGACTTTCTTGCACAACGCTGGAATGCCATCGCCAGGCGCATTCGAGTAATTCCGAATGAAGTAGATGCTCGGCCGGTATTCCCAATCGGCCAATGGTGGTGCTACGACAACCGGCGGTGCGCCGCTTACCGGCTCTTTAAACAGCAGGCCAACTGTTCCGTTTGTTCGCAAGTAGACCTGGCCCAGTCTTGGAACCGTTGCCCGCGCCCCTGCAACCCGTTTGATCGAAACGACATCGGTGCCGCCCATGAATTCAGTACCGGCAATACAGGTGTGGCTCGCGGCAGCCTGGGCGGCCGTGGCATTGTCCAGGGCCGACAAGGACAGGCTCTGGTCTGTGCCTATCGTCTGAGTTTGGTACATCCATTGCGGCGATCCTGCCGGTCCGCAATCGACACCGAGCGAAAGGCTCGTGTCACCGACTACCGATCCGGGCAGCAGTAAGTCTGCGTAATGACCGGCCATGCTGATTTCGAACGCGATCTCACGCAGCGCATGCCTTGCATCGTCCTGCATGCGGAGCACATTCTCGTCCTGATTGAAGCTATGGCTGTTGTTCGCAAAGATCGTAATGATTGCAACGCCGAGAACGAGCGACAGCAGCATCGCAATCATCAGCTCCACCAACGTGAAGCCGCATTCTTTTTTAATTCGTAACTGATTCATCAATATGAGTCCGGGCCGACCTAAATATTGGGATCGAGAAATGTTGGTACCTGGACCACGCGGCGAAATGCGTTGCCTGCCCCGTATTTGCCGGAGCCGTCACCGCAGGTGATCAATCCCGAATCGACAAGGGAAACGCCGCCGCGCCAGACGACTGTAATGGTATAAATACCCGCTCCACCGCCGACAGGACCGTCGATGCATATTGTTGGTTCGACCAGACCGCCCGATGCGCCTTCCGCTCCGACCTCCAGTACGCCATCGAGCATGCTTTCCCAAAACCAGAGATCGTGGGCCGCTTTTTGCGCTGCGTTACAGGCAGCAGCCATCGCGCTGCAGTTGGGGGCAGGCTCGGCAGCGATCACGCTCCCACCCAGATCTGCGCTCGCCAGATAGATGTCGATTCCGTTGCCGTTCGTCCGCATATCCTCGAGCAAGCCATAGGCGACGTGCGATGCGGTTGTCCGTTGCACGCTCTCGTAGTTCGCGCTCTTGGATACAGTCTGCAGCCCGGCGACCGCCAGCAGACCGATACTGAACACGACTATCGAAACCAGTAATTCGATCAGCGAGAAACCATGTTGTTTAATATGTTTCATCATTGATTGCCTTTACGTGCAGCCCGGTTTGCTGCCATCGGCCTTGTATTCAGAGAGGCGCGGACGACCGGACATGTCCAGCATCACGACTTTTGCGTGATCGCTGCCGCGCTTGTCGCACAGTGCGAACTCTCCGCTGTTGGTTGCCACGGATCCGTTCATGACACGGCCATTCGGGCGATACGAAAAGGCACTTGGAAACTGGGATGAGTCGATCGTAATTCCACTGACTCCGCTACCGGTGCCCAGAATCGTCTCATCGGCGTCCCGTACCTGATCGGCGTCTTCATCATGGAACGCCAACCAGCCTTCATTCCACTCGACAACCTCACAACTCACACCATTGCTGCTCGCGCAGATGCCGACGCGGGCATTCAAGGTGATCGCGGTATTTCTCGCCAGATGCATGCCGGCGACAAGTTCGTTTATCGTGCCGGCCTGCTTGGAATTCATCGAAATCGTGCGAAAACTGGGAACGGCGACCGACATCAGGATGGTCGCAACACCCAAGGTGATGAGCAGCTCGACAAGTGAAAATCCTCTGTCCCTAAACATTACATAATCCCTGTTTTCATCGATTCCCCAGGCGGCCGTGGGCCAGACTCAGGAATCCGATTTACAGGCTACATGCTACGGATGACGGGCCTTTACGTCTGCGAACCATGTCGGAAACGAGCGCAAAAGTATCAGTCTCACGGTCATATTTGTGATGCCGTTCCTGCGTTATGGAAAATGAAATGGCTGCGGCAATCCGCAAACGGAATTGGCTATTCCTGAGCTTCTTCGCCCATATTCTCAAGCTCACGCATCAGGGCCTGGGCCAGCGTTTCGGTGCCTGCGCCGGAGACGGCACTCGTCTCGAAAACCGGGCCATCCCATCCCAGTTTATCGAGTAAGTTTTCGCGGGCGGCTTCGAGATCGTCTTCTTTCAACAAATCGGTCTTGTTGAGAACCAGCCAGCGCGGTTTTTCCGCCAGGTCCTCCGAAAAACGGACGAGTTCCTGCTCGATGGCACGAAAGTCCTGGCCGGGATCGGCGTCGGGATCGATTGGCGCAATATCGACGAGGTGCAGCAGCAACTTCGTTCGCTGCAGGTGCTTCAGGAATTGAATGCCCAGCCCGGCACCTTCGGCCGCACCTTCGATGAGTCCCGGTACGTCCGCCATCACAAAGCTTTGCAATGGACCAACCGAGACTACGCCGAGATTCGGGTGCAAGGTTGTGAACGGATAGTCCGCGACTTTGGGACGCGCGGCAGACATCGCACGAATAAGTGTCGACTTACCCGCGTTTGGCAAACCAACCAGGCCAACATCTGCGAGAAGCTTGAGTTCGAGTTTCAGATGCCGTCTCTCACCCGGCGAGCCCTGTGTGATTTTTCGGGGGGCCCGGTTCGTGCTGCTCTTGAATCGGGTGTTGCCCAGGCCGCCTCGCCCTGCCTCGGCAACCATCAGGCGTTGCCCGTCTTCGGTAAGGTCGCCGAACATTTCGTTGGTATCGACGTCATGCACGACCGTGCCGCAGGGAACGATTACCTCGAGATCGTCGCCGGATTTTCCGGTCTTGTTTCTGCCGGCACCGCCTTGCCCATTGCCAGCCTTGAATTTTCTGGCAACACGGAAATCGGCCAGCGTGTTAACACCATCATGAGCGACCAGGTAGACGTTTCCGCCGTCGCCACCATCGCCGCCATCCGGCCCACCCTTCTCTATGAATTTTTCGCGACGAAAACTCAGACAACCGTGGCCTCCGTTGCCGGCCTGTACACTGATGGTGGCTTCATCGACGAATTTCATGACTGATTCTCAACAAAAAAACCCCGCTATTTGCGGGGCTTTTCAATATTCTTCGTCAGGCGAAAAAAGCCTAGCTCGTCTCCACGCTCACGAACTGGCGGTTCTTCGGGCCTTTTTTCTGAAACTTGACGTTGCCGTTAGCTTTGGCAAAAAGGGTATGGTCCCGGCCGATGCCGACATTCATGCCCGGATGAAACCGTGTGCCGCGTTGACGAACGATGATATTTCCCGCAACCACCTGCTGGCCACCGAAAATCTTCACGCCTAATCGTTTGGACTCGGAGTCGCGACCGTTCTTGCTACTACCACCTGCTTTTTTATGAGCCATTTCTTTGTTCCCGTCTTACCGACTGCCGGAGATCTTTCTATTCCACCCGTCGAATTCTAATCCATTCAGAGTCGTAATCTAACTACTCTTCTTTTTACTCGCTTTCTTTTTAGCCGTCTTGTGAGCAGCAGCCGTTCCGGCTGCTGCTTTCTTGGCAGCAGGCTTCTTGGCTGATGCCTTCTTGGTCGCCGTTTTCTTCGCAGCCGCCTTCTTGGCCGCAGGTTTCTTGGTCGCCGCCGTCTTCGCTGTCGCCTTCTTCGGCTCGGCCGCCGGTTCCTTGGGCGCCGCCTTGCTACCAGACTCAGTGATACCGGTGATCTCGACCTCGGTAAAGAACTGGCGATGCGTACCCTGCCGCTTGTAGTTCGCACGGCGCTTGAATTTTACGACATCGACCTTTTTGCTCTTGCCCTGCCGAAGGACTTTCGCGGTGACAGAACCACCTGAAAGCAGCGGGCTGCCGACATTGATCTTCGAGCCCTCGCCAACCAGCAGAACCTCGTCAAATTTGACACTGGCGCCTTCGTCCGCATCCAGCTTTTCCAGCCGGAGGTGCTCGCCTTTGCTTGCCCGGTATTGTTTACCGCCAGAGCGAAAAACCGCGTACATCGTTATGTGCTCCATATTGCAGGTCGCCCGTGATCCGCAACCTACTGAGAATTAAGGATTTTTATGGGTGTTATCCGTTTGAACCCGGCAACTGGATATGGCCGCCGCCACAAAAGAGCCGGAATTTTATAGATTTAGTACTCTCGGGTCAACGTTCCCAAGCGTGGAATTCTACTTTATTTCAATAGCTTGCATACGCCTTATTGGCCCCTGACCCGGCTGTGCCGGGTCGCCAAATAATAGCATTTCAGGCATTATCGGCAGGCCATGCAACCCGCCGAAAAAGCACTCGCAACGCCTGCAATTGACGAAGTAAAAGAGTTGGCAGCCGCAGACATGCAGGCTGTCGATCGCTTGATTCGTGAAAGTCTGCAGAGCGATGTCGCACTCGTATCTCAGGTTTCTGAATACATCGTAACGAGCGGCGGCAAGCGACTGCGTCCGCTGATCGTGCTCCTCGCCGCCCGTGCATTGGGATACACCGGCGATCATCACGTGCACTCTGCCGCGATCATCGAATTCATTCACACCGCGACATTACTGCACGACGATGTGGTCGATTCTTCTGCACGGCGTCGCGGTCGTGACACCGCAAATACTGTATTCGGCAATCAGGCAAGTGTCCTCGTTGGTGATTTTCTTTACTCGCGTGCCTTTCAGATGATGGTCAATATCGGCAGCATGAAGATCATGCGGATTCTCGCAGATGCGACCAATACGATCGCTGCCGGCGAAGTTCTGCAGCTTATGAACGTGCACGATGCAGATGTCACCGAGGAAGCTTATCGCCAGGTGATCTACCGCAAGACAGCCTGCCTTTTTGAGGCCGGTGCACAGATCGCCGCAGTGCTGGCAGAACGAGACCCGGCTGAGGAGTCTGCAATGATCACATTCGGCACGAACATCGGTACCGCATTTCAACTGATCGATGACGTTCTCGATTACGACGCCTCGCCGACAGAACTCGGCAAGAATCTGGGCGACGATCTCGCCGAGGGCAAACCAACACTGCCATTGATCTATGCGATGGAAAATGGCTCCGAGGCCGAAAGAAAGTTACTTCGCGCTGCGATCGAGTCCGATGGTATAGGCCAGCTCGACCAGGTGCAGGCGATCGTCGTATCGACAGGTGCACTCGACTATACGGTCCGAAGTGCGCAGACGGCCGCCGACATTGCAATTGATGCCTTGTCCGGCGTTCCGGAGTCTGCATACAAGCAAGCGCTGGTCACTCTTGCGGAGTTCTCCGTACGACGCCGCTCCTGATATGGGATCAGCATTCATTCACCCGACTGCCGTCGTATCGGAAAAGGCGGAGATTGATTCTTCGGTCGTGATCGGACCACTCGCCATCGTGGAGGACAACGTCCACATAGGAGCGGGATCGACGATCGGACCGCTCTCGATCATCAGGAATTTTTCCCGAATCGGCAAGAACAATACGATCGATGCGCATGTCGTCATTGGTGGCGATCCGCAGCACACCGCATTCGACGGGTCGGAATCCTGGGTCAGGATCGGAGACAACAATATCATCCGCGAGGCGACGGTCATTCACCGTGCATTCGTACCAGGTGCAGCAACAATTGTCGGCTCGGACTGTTTCCTGATGTCCCAATTGCATATCGGTCACGACTGCGTGATCGGCGATAAGATAACGCTCTCCAGCTATGTCGTGCTTGGCGGTCACGTCGAAATCGGCGACTGCGCCGTGCTGGGTGGTGGAACCGGGGTACACCAGTTTCTGCGCATTGGCGCTTATTCCATGGTCGCCGGGCAAACGCCGCTTCGAAAAGATGTGCTGCCGTATTCCATGATCGGGGGTAATCCGGTCAGGCACTACCGCCTGAACAGTGTTGGCCTCAGGCGCGCCGGAATCAAGAAAGAGCGCTATCGCGCGCTAGAGGCCTCATTCCGTGCACTGCGCGAGGGAGACAAGGAGATGAGCGGTGTTCCGGACACGGAAGAAGTCAATCAGCTGCGTGAATGGCTGTCAGTCAAGTCGAATCGTGGCGTGTACGGATTCCTGTGCAAAGATTGATTTCAACCGGTTCCTAACCTTCCTTAAGCATTTCACCGATGTCGAGTGCTGTCTTCAAAGCCTGCATGCCGATACGCCCAGATACCAGCGGTGGCGGCCCGCCCGTAATCGAGTTCAGAAATGCCTCGCTCTGCACCATGAGCGCATCGCTCGCGCCAAACGACTGCTTTTCAACTGATATATCTTCCGGGCTCATGACAGGCCCATCACCCTTTTTTTGGTATATCGTCGATTTCTTGTTGTGCAGATCGACGTTGAAATAGGCATTTTCCTGGAAGACTCTCAGGGAACGCTCCGTCTTGAAGCCGGCACGGCTCGCCGTCACATTTGCCACGCAACCGTTTTCAAATTTGATTCTGGCGTTCGCGATGTCGATGTCGTTGGAGATGATCGAGCCGCCTGTTGCATCCAGACTGGCAACTTCAGACCCCACGACGCTGTGAAGCAAATCGATGTCATGAATCATCAGGTCCAGCACGACGCTAACGTCCATACTGCGCGGATTGTAGGGCGCGATTCGGTTTGATTCGATGAATTGCGGCTCCCTGAGATAATCGCCGAGCGCCAGGATTGTCGGATTGAAACGCTCCAGGTGGCCGACCTGAAGGACGAGTCCCCTGCCCTCCGCCAGATCGACCAGCGCCTCGGCTTCCTCGAGTGTTGTCGTTATCGGTTTTTCGACGAGCACATGAATATCGTTTTCGAGCAATGCGCTAGCGATATCGAAATGAGAGCGTGTCGGCGAGGCAATGCAGACGGCATCGACTTCGCCAATCAGTTCTTTGAAATTGGAGACCGGTTTGACATTGAGTTCTGACGCCAGGACCTTGCAGCGATCGGCGTCCTTATCGACAACGGCCACGAGATCAGAGCTTTCCAGCGCCGCAAACTTCTCCGCATGCCATTTGCCCTGATGTCCGACTCCGACTACCGCTGTCCTGACTTTATCCAACGCTCATGCCTTATTCTTATATATAAGAGTCAGAATTGAGATCGACGAGCCTGCCACCCGTCTCGTCGATCTGATAATAACAGGGCGCTTCCAGCCAGGTGCCGAGATTGACGGATTTGAAGGCGATCTGTCCGTCCTGAACGAGATACTGATCCCGCACGTGCACGTGGCCGGAGATGATCAGATTGAAGGGCATCTCCTCGTAAACTTCCTCCGCGTGGCTGCGGATTTTCCTGATCGTATCCTCTCGCGTGATCGTTTTTGTTTCCGAGGTATAGACACGGCTCGTCTGGCTTGATTTCTTGCCGATCGCGACAATCAGCCCGCTCGGCAATCGGGGTATCAGAAACTTCAAAGGCGGGGTACGCAGAAACCATCTCAGAAAACGATAGCCGCGATCATCCGGATCCATCTGATCGCCATGCTCGATGCGTACGGTTTGATGGCCCAACTCCATATATTCCGGGCCCTCATGCACGGTCACTCCGATCTGCTCACCCCAGTAATGCTTCAGGTAAAGATCATGATTACCCTCGAAGTAATGGATCTCGACGCCCTCGTCCCGCAAGCGAGCTATCTCATCCGTAACTATTTGATATTTATCAATAAAATAATGATGCGCCGCGATCCACAGATCGAAGATATCGCCCATCAGAATGAGGTGAGAGGCGTTCTCACCGCCTCTGAGATTTCTCAGAAAGTCGAGGAAAAGCGCTGCCCGGGAATCAGTGGGCGAGCCGATGTGGAGGTCCGAAACAAAGTAGGCGTTTAGCACCTGCCGAAGTCTACCTTAGATCAGCCGCCGGCCAGTGGATCGCCAACGCCGATAACATGTATCGCGATCAGTCCCATCAGGCCGACGACAGTCAGATAATAGATTGTCGGCAGCAACGTGCGTCTGAGCGTCCGTCCCTCCTGGCCGAGTAAGCCCACGGTCGCCGACGCCGCAACGACATTGTGAATAGCGATCATGTTTCCGGCCGCGGCGCCGACCGCCTGCAGTGCCACAACCATTGCCATCGACACACCGAGGTTCTGGGCAACTCCGTACTGGAACAGGACGAACATAAGATTGCTGACCGTGTTGCTGCCAGCAATGAATGCACCAAGCGCGCCGATGATCGGCGCGAACATCGGCCAGATCTGCCCGACATTCGTCGATACCCACTGCGCCATAATGATCGGCATGCTCGCAAGATCCGATCCGCTGCCGGAATTGATGTAAATGCGCACCATCGGCACCGTGAAGATCAGAACGAATCCTGCGCCAAGCAGCATTCGGGACGATTCATTCAGCGCCTGGCCAAACTTCCCGTCACGCATGCGATGAAGCAGGACAGTAAGTACAGATACGGCAATCAGAATTGCCGCCGGCAGATAAAGCGGTGTCGTCGCAGCGGAGATGCCGGTTCCGAGAATTCCGTCCCAGCCAATCCGCACAGTCTTTAGCCATGCACCAAATGGGAGGTCCGGCAGTCTCGTCAGCACGAGCAGCGCCGCAACCAGCATGTAAGGCAGCCAGGCACGCGCCAACGGCATGTCGTCACCATGCTTATCCAGTTCAATTTTCAGGATCCCCGACCAGTTCGCAGGCCAGGCCGATTCTTCAGGAAAGTCCCAGTGTGATTTCGGTAACAGGAAGCCGCGGCGCGCCGCAAATGTCACGGTCGCCATACCAACGAGCGCGCCGAGAATCGACGGAAACTCGGGGCCGAGGAAAATGCCGGTCAGGTAGTACGGCACTGTAAACGCCAGGCCGCCGAACAATGCGAATGGCAGGATTGCCAGGCCTTCAGACCAGGATTTATTGCTGCCGAAAAAGCGCGTCATCATCATGACCATGAACAAGGGCATGACCGTGCCGGCAATGGCATGCAGCGTGACCACATTTGTGGTTACGACCTGCAAATAGTCGGCAATTTCGAGTCCGGCGTTCGCCAGGCTCTGTTGCACTTCCGGGCTGTCCAGCCCCCCGCGGACGCCGACAAGAATCGGTGTGCCTACGGCACCGAATGTCACCGGCGTGCTCTGCACCATCATCCCGAGCATGACGGCAGCGATCGCCGGAAAACCCAATGCCACCATCAGCGGCGCCACGATAGCAGCGGGCGTGCCGAAGCCGGATGCGCCTTCTATAAAACAGCCGAACAGCCAGGCAATGATGATGACCTGAACCCGCCGATCCGGGCTGATCTCGGAAAAGCCATGCCTTATAGCCGCAAGCGCGCCCGAATACTTGAGGGTATTCAACAGCAAAATAGCGCCGAAGATGATCATCAGAATATCGAAGGTGATGAACAGTCCCTGTATCGATGCTGCAGCGACAGCACTTCCGGGCATGCCCCAGACCAATACCGCAATGACAGCCGTCAATACATAAGTAACCGGCATCGCCGTGCGTGCCGCCACGCGAAATCCGACGATCAGTATCCCAGCGACAAGAATGGGAGTGGCGGCGAGAAGTGCTAGAGATCCCAGAGACACGATTTGCCTTTTCTTGTTGTTTCGCGTTTTATCATTTGAATTCGGGTCGATCTCAGAGCATAGCGAGGATGGCCAGAGATTTGTTAACAAATTAGGACGAGCTTGTTGAGATGTTTCGGATCCTGCCGCACTAATGTCGCTGCCGCGAATCCCGCCGAAGCCCCGAATTCCCGGTAGTCGGAGACCGCTTCCGGTATATCGCAGCTTCGGGCGTGATCGATTAGGGCGTCGAGCTCACTGGCCGCGAGTGCCGTGAACGATTCTCTGGCATTCCTCTGCCACCGCTCGAAATATGTCGCGCGGGATTCATCTTCTTCCAGAAACACATCGATAACGGCCAATGTTCCACTTGGCCGCAGAAGCCGCCGGCATTCATGCAACACGACCTGTTTATCGTAGCTTTCCAGATGATGCAGCGAGAAACTCGCGATCGCGAGGTCAAATTGCCCGTCCATGATTTTCAGTTCCTCGAGCATCGAGCCTTGCAAAAGATCAAAAGAGACTGCCTCCTCCGTCAGTAGCTCATGCGCCCGATCGATTGCCGGTTGCGATTGATCGACACCGACATAGCTCTCGATCTCGAATCGTCTGAGCAAAGGCAGAACCGGCTGTGCATCACCACAGCCAATGTCGATCACTGACAGTGGTTGCTCGAGCCTTGCTTCGACGTCGTCCATGAGGCTCGCGAAAAACTCGCGATGATGCATATAATCGTTCGCGACGAGCTTCTCGTAGGTAGTCCATTCGTCGAAGATCTGCAATACACTCATGTCGGTTTGTTCCGGCAGCGGCCGCGCTATTACGTACAATACAGATCAGTCTCTATATGACAAGAATGTACGGATGACACGAGTAGCCGTTGAAACAGCCAGGGCATTATTTCGGGAACGTCACGTATCACGACGGTATTCCGGGCCGCGACATCTGGCCACGACAACCACCGTCAGTCTCCTCACAGCCTTGATATGCGCCATGATGATCGAGAATATCGGCCCGTTGGAGTGGCTGACGATTCCGCTGACCTTTCTCTATGCAAACCTGAGCGAGTATCTGGGGCACCGGGGGCCCATGCACAGGAAAACACGTTTTTTGGGCCGGATATTCGAGCGCCATTCCATTGAACACCACTCGTTCTTTACGGATGAGGCCATCACCTATGATTCCTCCAAAGATTACAAAGCGGTCCTGTTCCCACCCCTACTACTGATTTTTTTCATCGTCTGTTTTGCGTTGCCGGCAGGCGCAGTTCTGTACTTCCTGATCTCGCCAAACGTCTGTTTCCTGTTTGTCACTACCGCCGTTTTGTATTTTCTCAACTACGAGCTGCTCCATTTCGCCTACCATATGGATCCACATACCCGGATCGGCCGCTTACCGTTTATGAACCGCCTGAGGAAACATCACACCTATCACCACAACAGACAGCTGATGACCAGCTGCAACTTCAATATCACCTACCCGATTTGTGATTATCTTTTCGGAACGAAATATCGCGGTACCTGACTAAATCGACCTGTAATTAATGGACCTTTCGCACCCCACCCATCAGCCCCTCAAACCCGGGCAGGAAGTTTCGACGACCGCAGAGATTTTGAACTATGCAGCAAGGACTTATCCCGACAAAGTCGGCCTGATAGACGGATCTCGCAGCTGGACGTTCTCCGAACTCGACGGGCTGACAAATCAGTTCGCACATGGCCTGGTGGATCTTCTATCCAGTCGGGACGGACGGGTCGGTATTCTCGGCAAAAACAGCGTCGAATATGTCATCGCCCATTTCGGTATCGCGAGGACCTGCCGATGTTCAGTCAATCTGCCGACGCGATGCACGGCGGACGAACTGGCATTCGCAGTAAACCTGACGAACCCTGTCGTCCTGATCGTTGATGACGACAGTCGGGAACTTGCTGAGACCGCGCATGTGCAATTCGAAGTAGTGCCTGAGTCAATCGGCACCGGCAACTTTTGGGAGTTCCTCAACCCACATCCAGGCACCGCTATCGATGTTTCCATCGATCCCGATGCCGAGGGATCAGTCATTTTCACAGGTGGAACAACCGGACAGCCGAAAGCAGTCCTGTCGTCGCAGCGCGCCCGGGCAGTTTCAGCCATGGCCGGGGTCGAGGACTTTCGTATTTCGAGTGATATCGTCGCCGGATATTCCGTGCCTTTCACGCACACGGCCGGGCTTTTTTCCTGGTTTCAACCAGCCGTCCTTGCTGGCTGCACCGGCGTAATCATCCCCAAGTGGGACCCGGAACTGTTCATGGACCTGACCGAGGAACATGGCATCAATATGACGTTCGCTGTACCCGCCCAGCTCGCGACCCTGCTGAATCACCCTTCATTCAAACCTGATCGATTGCGCTCACTGAAAAGGCTGGTGTTCGGTGGCGCACCCTTGTCGCGGACACTGATCGAGCGCGCCGAGGAAGCGATGCCGTGGATGGAGTGTGCGAGAGCTTATGGATCCAGTGAGACCGGTCATCTGACCGCGCAGATTAAAGCCGATCGTGATGTGGTCTATGACGGCTACAACCAGCCAGGCGGCCGTCTCGAGATCGAGATCTTTAAAGAGCCGGGTGTTGTTGCCGAAGTCGGCGAAATTGGAGAGGTCGCGACCCGCGGGCAGCACTTGATGTCCGGCTATCTGCACAACGAGGCCGCTCAGACTGAATTCTTCAAATCGGACATCACCGATGGCGACTGGGGATGGATGGGAGACCTTGCCGTCAAACATGGACGATACTTTTCACTCGCCGGCAGATCCAAACACATGATTCTCTCAGGCGGACTGAATATCTTTCCCACCGAACTGGAGGAGATACTCAGCGCTCACCCGGATGTGGCGGACTGCGCGGTTTTTGGAATCGATGACCCGGTTTGGGGCGAACTGCCCGTAGCAGCGGTAAAACCCACTGACGATACGGCCGATGAAGAAAATATCATGATGTTTGTTGCAGGCCAGGTTGCGCGGTATAAGCGAATTCGCAAGATATACTTCGTCGACCAGATCCCTCGAACCGTTGCGGGCAAAATCCAGGTCTACCGTGTCAAAGAAAAATGTTTAGCCTGAATCGCAAAAAACGGCCCGTTGAGCTGGGTCCCTATCCTCTCGAGCGACTCCGCAGAGACGCAAGCGTTGTATCGGAGGAATGCTCGCGCACGCCCAACAAGCAGGCCATGACTAGCGGAGAGATGACGCAGCTGGCCCGCGCCGCAAGGAAACACTTGCACGCTTATGAGGAGATACGCGAGCCCGAACCGTTTTGCAAGAAGGCCCCGGTTCCTGACGATCTGGCGATCCGCACCCGCGACATCAAAGGCTCAGGCTATTTCCTCGACGCATCGCAAATCGGCATTTGCGAGTTGCCAGAGGAGGCCTGGACCGGTGCCGCAAATAAAGACCATTCTCATGCCGTCGTCGTCATTGTCGAGTACGGCAATGAAATAGACGCCGGCAACGCAGCAAGAGACTGGGTGGCAGGTAACGAGCATATACTTGCAACCGTGCGCGCAGCAGAAATCGCGCTATGCCTTGCCGGCCAAATATCCTCTATGGGATTCAAGACTCGAGCCCACTGGGCCGAAGCGTCCGATGTCGATCTCGACAAGCTCACGGTGCTATCCGGCCTCGCATTACGGACAAATGATTCACTGGTCAATCCGTTCCTGGACAATCGATTCGCCATCGCGGCAGTAACTACTAGTTACGTACTCGATATCGATATACCGCTACACAGTTCGGCGAAGAATGGTCGCGACGTTAACTATTTCCTTGGTTTATCGGGCGCCGTCTCGGGTCTCGAACGTTGGCGGCGCGAGAGGCGTCCGTCACATCTCGGACCCTACCCTGTCGAGACTCTCAAACGCATCGACAAACCTACAACTCATATCTTTGAAGATGAAGTGCCACGCGTACCGAACCGGGCAAATTTTTACGTTCGCACGGCACTCGGCGATCTCAGTCAGAAATCACAACGGCAAGCGGCGCGTTGGGCGCAGAAACACCCGGTTTCGCAGGGCGTGGTTGGCCCAAACTGGGCGGTTAAGCCTTTGCAGGCCGGCCGGACCGCGACAGAGATATGCCCGGGCACGGACAACGCTGGGGAGAATGCCAAAGCCCTGAAAGCACTGAGCTATCACCTGGGATCTTCCGTTACGGGTATCTGCAAGATTCCCGACTACTGCTGGTACTCACACGACAAGCGTGGAGCGCCGATCGAGCCCTACCACAAGAACGCGCTTGTCGTATTGATCGATCAGGGCTACGAGACATTCCTCGGCGCCAGCGGCAATGACTGGATTTCCGGCTCGCAGTCGATGAGAGCCTACCTCCGGGGTGCGGAGGTGGTCAGCGTCATGGCCGACATGATCAGAAAAATGGGTTATCCGGCCAGCGCCCACAGCAATCTGGACAGCCACGTACTACATGTGCCGCTCGTACTGCTTGCCGGGCTCGGCGAACAGAGCCGCATTGGAGAGAGCGCACTGAATCCGTTCCTCGGCATGCGATTCAAGACCGCGGTCCTGACGACGGATATGCCGTTGCAAGCAGACAAGCCCATCGATTTCGGCGTGCAGACTTTTTGCTCGATGTGTAACAAATGCGCGCGCGAGTGCCCTTGCCAGGCCATTCCATATGGCGACAAAGTCATCTTCAACGGCTATGAGACATGGAAACCGGACAGCGAACGCTGCACCCTGTACCGGGCAACCAATATGAAAGGCTCCGCCTGCGGCCGCTGCGTGAAGACCTGCCCGCTCAGTAAAGACACCACTTGGGACGGGCCAATACTCCATCGCCTCGGCAGCTGGTTGGGCATCAACGCCCTGTGGCTAAAACCAGTCATTGCGCCAATTGCCATCTGGCTCGACGATGTACTCGGCAACGGCAATCCGGTAGACGCCAAGAAATGGTGGCTTGATCTGGAAGTAATCGGCGAGAAAGCCTTCAAATACAACCCGCAGAACTACGTCGTGGCCGCCAAGGACGCCAACAGGCCAATGATCGATCCAAAAAGGAAAATCAGCCACGAGCAGCACATCGCCTACTACCCGGCATCGACATTGCCCCCGCCGGATGCCATGACACCTTGCCCGACCGACCGCAAAGTCGGGCTCCAGATGGCTGCCCGGGCAGAGACAGTCAAGGAAGCCCTGGAGAGACGCTCCAGGAGCGGTGGGATCCCCGATATGTACATTCCCAGCTACAATGACGGCCGCGGTAAGCGATGATCGAATTGAATCAAAATTCCGGTAAGAAAATTCGTATTGGATTAGCGGATAAGAGCCCGTTGATACGGGCAGCGCTCACACACCTGCTGGCAGAGGATGAACGATTCGAACTGATTAATGTTTGTGCGGACGGCGAGGCGTTTTTGCAATCGATTGATCAGTTCGATTTGGATGTTGCGATTATTGGCTGGATTATCAGCCCTGGCGACGGCAAATACATTCTTGATCAGCTGCGATCTCACGCAAATGCACCACGAATCGTTGTGTACACCGGCGCCGAAAGCGAGTCAGTACCCGTGCAGGTCATGGCCCATGGGGCGGCTGCTTTTGTATCCAAGACCGATCAACCAGAGCACCTGCTGGATACCGTTGCCGCGGTAGCACAGGGGCGCATGGTGTTTCCGTTCCTCGACGTGCGCAGGATTCACCGGAATCCGTTGTCTACCCTGACAAAGCGGGAGTTGGAAGTGCTGTCCGCCCTCGCCGCCGGGCAATCAAACAAGGAAATCGCAAGCGCACAGGGCGTCTCACCCAATACCGTCAAGTTCCACGTCAGGAATTTATTCGAAAAGCTCGGCGTACATCACCGAAGTCAGGCGATTACGCTGTACCTCAAGTCCTGATCCCCTATCCCATCCGTTTGGGTCGTTTTTTACCCATCCTTTTCATACAGTACTACCCACCCATGCGGGTGTGCCACCCCAGGCCGAGTCCGACTACACTGTCTCGAGTATTAAGAACATGCCGCAAATACAGCCATCCAGGCTTGGCTTTTCGGCGCTCAGCCGGGGGCCGAAATGAAGTTATTCGAAACGCTTGAAAACTACCTGCAGGGCCAGATCGAAGACGATCATGTTCAGTCGGCAGTCGCCGAAACAATCAGCTCGATTGCTGCGGCGAGCAGGAAAATTGCCAAGCGCGTGTCCCTTGGCCCGCTGGGCGGCGACATTGGGAAAACCCGCGGATCCAATATCGACGGCGACGTGCAAAAAGAGCTGGATCTCGTTGCCAACGACTTCATTATCGAAGCGCTTCGAGATGCGCCGGTCGCGTACCTGGTTTCAGAAGAACTAGACAGACCCATGAAAATGCAGCAGATGGCACCGCTGATTGTCGCAGTCGACCCGCTAGATGGATCTTCCAATATCGAGACCAATTCCGCCGTCGGCACAATCTTCTCGATTCTTCCTTCCGGCGCCGAAGTTACTCCGCCAGACGAAATCATTCTTCAATCCGGAGTTAATCAACTTGCCGCAGGTTATTGCATTTATGGCCCGCAAACCTCGCTTGTACTGACAGTCGGATACGGCACGCACATCTTTACACTCGACACGGGCTCGGGTGAGTATCGATTGACCCGTGCGAATGTACAGATTGCTCAAACGACTCGGGAGTTCGCAATCAATGTGTCGAATTTTCGTCATTGGGACCGACATATTCGCAGTTACATCGACGACTGTCTGGAAGGCAGCGACGGCCTCCGACAAAGTAATTACAACATGCGGTGGCTTGCGTCCCTGGTTGCGGAATGCCATCGAATTCTGTCCCGCGGCGGCATATTCCTTTACCCCGCGGATGCTCGCAAAGCTTATGCACAAGGCCGTCTTCGCCTTGTGTACGAATGTAACCCGATCGCCTTCCTCGTAGAGCAGGCCGGTGGCGGCGCGACAACCGGGTTGCAACGAATCCAGGACGTGATCCCGAATAATGTGCACCAGCGGGTGCCGATGATTTTCGGCTCGAGCCGTGAGATTCGACGCGTTGAAAGATATTACGCAGAACGCAATCTGCACGGCGAGGGGTCCCAGCTGTTCAGCAAGCGTGGCTTGTTCCGCCATTGACAGCGTAGGCACAGGGATCAAAAGAACATGTCAGTTGCTCACCCAATAATTTCAGTCACTGGTTCATCGGGGGCCGGTACGACGTCGGTCAAGCAAACGTTCGAGCAGATTTTCAGGCGCGAAGGTGTGAACGCCGCATACATCGAAGGCGATGCGTTTCATCGATATGACCGTGCCGAGATGAAGCGTGTCATGGCCGATGAAGCCAGCAAAGGCAATAATCACTTCAGCCACTTTGGCCCCACTGCAAATCTGTTCGCCGAGCTTGAAGCGGCATTTCGGGAATTCGGTGAGACCGGCACGGCCCGGACACGACACTACGTACACGATGTCAATGACGCCGGGACTTACGGCACTGAGCCAGGCACATTCACCGCCTGGGAAGATACGCCGGCGGACACCGATCTTCTTTTCTACGAAGGTCTGCATGGTGCGCTCGTCAGTGACGAGGTCAATGTAGCCCGGTATGCAGACCTCAAGATCGGCGTCGTGCCAGTCGTCAATCTTGAATGGATTCAGAAGTTACACCGCGACAGCGACAAACGAGGTTACTCGTCGGATGAGGTGATGGGCACCATCCTGCGCCGCATGCCCGACTATATTCAATACATTTGCCCGCAGTTCAGTCAGACCAACATCAATTTTCAGCGAGTCCCGACTGTCGATACTTCGAATCCGGAAGTAGCCCGCTGGATACCCACGCCGGACGAATCCATGGTCGTCATACGATTCGCGGATCCGCACGGCATCGATTTCTCCTATTTGCTGGCCATGATCCGTGACAGCTTCATGTCACGTGCAAATTCCATCGTCATTCCCGGCAACAAAATGGATCTCGCCATGCAGCTCATTCTTACGCCATTGATCATGCAACTGATCGAACGCAAGCAGCGGGCCGCCTGACAAGACACACACAAAGACCAGTCTCAACGAGGAAATTTAAAAATGGATCAATCCAACCGATATGCAGATCTGTCACTACGCGAGGAAGACCTGATCGCTGAGGGGCAACACGTTCTGTGCGCCTATATTATGAAACCGAAAGCAGGTTACGAGTACCTGGAAACCGCAGCTCACTTCGCTGCCGAATCCTCGACTGGCACGAACGTCGCAGTCTCGACGACCGATGATTTCACTCGCGGGGTCGATGCACTTGTGTACGAAATTGACGAAGCGAGTGAGGTCATGAAGATCGCGTATCCGACTGTGCTGTTCGACCGGAACATTACTGACGGCCGCGCCATGATCGCCTCATTCCTCACACTGACAATCGGCAACAACCAGGGCATGGGTGATGTTGAGTACGCCAAGATGCACGACTTCTTCGTCCCACCGGAATTCCTGCGCCTTTTCGACGGGCCGGCATCGACGTTATCCGATCTGTGGCGTGTACTGGGCCGTCCGGTGGTGGACGGCGGTTTCATCGTCGGCACCATCGTCAAGCCAAAGTTGGGACTACGGCCGCAACCTTTTGCCGAGGCGTCCTATCAGTTCTGGCTCGGTGGTGATTTCATCAAAAACGACGAGCCGCAGGGCAACCAGTTGTTCGCGCCAATGAAAGAGACCATTCCGCTGGTGGCTGATGCGATGCGCCGGGCGCAGGACGAGACCGGAGACGCTAAACTGTTTTCTGCAAACATCACCGCAGACGATCACTATGAAATGTTGGCACGTGGCGAGTATGTCCTCGAGACCTTTGCCGAGAACGCCGACCATGTCGCGTTTCTGGTCGACGGTTACGTCACCGGCCCGGCCGCGATCACGACTGCACGACGACGCTTCCCGAAACAATACCTGCACTATCATCGCGCCGGTCACGGCGCCGTGACCTCACCACAATCAAAACGGGGCTATACCGCATTTGTACTGTCGAAAATGGCCCGACTGCAGGGAGCATCGGGCATACATACCGGCACCATGAGTTACGGCAAGATGGAAGGCGAAGCCAGCGACACGGACATGGCTTATATGATTCAGCGGGACAGTGCCGATGGACCCTTCTACCACCAGGAATGGCAGGGCATGAATCCGACTACGCCGATCATCTCCGGCGGTATGAACGCACTGCGCATTCCCGGCTTCTTCAGCAACCTCGGCCATTCCAATCTCATTATGACCGCAGGCGGTGGAAGCTATGGTCATGTCGATGGCCCGGCGGCCGGTGCGATATCCATGCGGCAGGCGGAACAATGCTGGAAGGAAGGTGCGGATCCCGTTGTATTCGCCAGGGAGCATCGAGAATTTGCCCGTGCGTTCGAGAGCTTCCCCAGCGATGCCGACAAGCTGTTTCCGACCTGGCGGCAGCAACTCGGACATGCGGCCTGACAGCCGGACATAATGAACGGCTATCCGACAGTAATCGTATGGGACCTCGACGGGACGCTTATTGATTCTGCGCTTGACCTCGCGCAGGCATTGAACAGACAGTTACGTGAGCATGGTCGAGCGGGACTCGACGAGAATCTGGTGCGAACCATGATTGGCGACGGCGTTGCCAAACTTATTGAATGGGGTTTCGCCGCCGGCGGGCATCGGATGTGTGGGCCCGAGTTAGAGGACCTGATTCCACGTTTCATGACGATCTACTCGGCCTGCGCAACGGACAATACTCGCCTTTACGCTGGTGCCCAACAGGTGTTAGAGCATTTCTCCAATGCCGGTGTGCGACAAGGCATCTGTACCAATAAGCCTGAAGGCGTCACTAGGCAGATTCTTTCAGACCTTTCGATTGCCGATTATTTTGGCGCTGTTATTGGCGGTGACACTACCCCTGCAAAAAAGCCGGATCCTTTACCGTTAATTTCATGCCTCGACGCACTGAATGCCACGCATGAACAAAGCATTTTTATTGGGGATACAGGCGTCGACGTTGCAACTGCGCGGGCAGCAGGTATACCAATCGGCATTGTCACTTTCGGTTATGCCCGCAAAGCTGTTACCGACCTTGCTGCAGATTTTCTGATCGATAATTTGGACACAATGCCCATGTTTATCAATGAATTGCGCGCCGCAGGATAAGCAACTCTCAAGTATCGCCAGCTGATATCGCGACCCTGAAATACGGGCTTCTAATGCTCCCATTTCCTCACTGAGCGCCGCTCATCTTCCCCGCAATGGCGGGTAAGTGTATGATTGCGCGCGGTTCGGGGTGTAGCTCAGCCTGGTAGAGCACTGTCTTCGGGAGGCAGGGGCCGGAAGTTCAAATCTTCTCACCCCGACCAAAATTTCCCTCAAACATTCATACAGTTAGCGTCAACTCACTAGAGCACTGCTTTTTGCCGCATTGCTCACTGCCGGGATTT
>Ga0255052_10000941_pt1 | contig 22693 bp, 21 predicted proteins | sample JV7_2_21_MG_FD_188632 | JGI IMG/M metagenome (GOLD analysis project Ga0255052, IMG submission 188632) | Seawater microbial communities from Jervis Inlet, British Columbia, Canada - JV7_2_21 | ecosystem: Environmental > Aquatic > Marine > Inlet | place: Canada: British Columbia | collected... | reverse complement strand
GTCTCAGATACCGACGAAAACCGGTGCAGCTGCGGCAGTTGGCCTGGTGTTGCCGGAACTCAATGGCAAGCTCGACGGTTTTTCGATGCGAGTGCCGACCATCAATGTTTCGGCCGTGGACCTGAGTTTCGTTGCCGAACGCGAGACCAGCATAGAAGAGATCAACGCCATCATGAAGGAAGCCAGTGAAGGCGATCTCAAGGGTGTGCTGGCCTACAACGATGAGCCGCTTGTGTCGATCGACTTCAACCACGATCCCGCTTCGTCCACCTACGATGCTGGTCTGACCAAGGTTATGGAGGGCACCTTGGTCAAGGTCTGTTCGTGGTACGACAACGAGTGGGGCTTCTCGAACCGCATGCTCGATACAACCATCGCTCTATACAACGCCAAGTAGTCTGATTAGAACAGGAAGGTCATGTCTCTGATCAAAATGGCTGACCTGGAGCTGGGCGACAAATGCGTTTTGATTCGTGAGGATCTGAACGTGCCTGTCGCCGACGGTGTGGTAACAAGCGACGCCCGAATTCAGGCAGCGCTGCCGACTATTCGCGCGGCACTCGATGCCAATGCGGCGGTCATGTTGATGTCACATCTTGGGCGGCCGACGGAAGGTGAGCCTGACGAGCAGTTCTCACTGCAGCCCGTTGCGAATCGTCTGTCCGCTTTGCTCGGTATTGATGTGCCGCTGGTTAGCGACTGGATCGACGGCGTCGAAGTTGCTCCCGGTAAGGTTGTCTTGCTCGAGAATGTTAGATTTCTGAGCGGTGAAAAGGCCTGCGACGAAACGCTGGCACGCAAGATGGCTGCGCTGTGCGATGTATTCGTTATGGACGCATTTGGCACGGCGCATCGCGCGCAGGCAAGCACCTACGGCGTTGCGGAACATGCACCTGTCGCGTGCGCAGGGCCGCTTTTGGCTGCAGAACTGGATGCGCTCGGCAAGGCAATGAGTAATCCAGCGCGACCATTTGTTGCCATTGTCGGCGGCTCAAAGGTATCAACGAAACTAACTGTGCTCGATGCGCTTGCCGGCATTGTCGATCATTTGATCGTCGGTGGCGGTATCGCGAATACTTTCATTGCTGCTGCGGGCCACGGCGTCGGCAAGTCGTTGCACGAAGCAGATATGCTCGATACAGCGCGCGAACTCGCGCAAGGCGGACAAGGCCGAGCCGATATTCCTGTACCAACAGACGTTGTTGTCGCAACCGAGTTCTCCGCTGACGCGACGGCGGCCATTAAATCAGTCGACGCTGTTGCGGACGATGAGTTGATTCTCGACATTGGTCCGGAGACTGTAAAAAGTTTCGCCGAGATTCTCGCGAATGCCGGCACGATTATCTGGAACGGCCCGCTTGGCGTATTTGAGTTTGATGCCTTCGGCGCAGGTACGGAGGCACTCGCCAGGGCAATCGCAGCGAGTGAGGCTTTCTCAGTCGCGGGCGGTGGCGACACACTGGCAGCGATAGGCAAGTACGGTGTCGGCGAGCAAATTTCCTACATCTCGACGGGTGGTGGTGCGTTCCTTGAGTTCGTAGAAGGCAAAAAGCTACCCGCCGTAGCGATACTCGAAAAGCGCGCCGAATCTACGTAACCCCCTCTCAACGTTCAATCCGGCCACCAGCGCACGGGCTCGCAGCTGGCATCATTTTTTTCCGGAATGGCTCGCTGCGCTGCGCTTTATTTCCGGAAAAAAAGATCCCACCCACGGCCCTCCCGATCATCGGAGAGCCTGCGAGAGGGATGTTTATCGAACGAAGTAAAGCGGACCGAAGGGAGCTCCCCAAAGCGGGACCGAGGCATGAGTGAGAGAAGCATCGCGAGCGCAGGCTGTGTAACCCCTATTCGGCCGGATCGGCCGCTGACGGGTGTTACGAAGATTTGCTTAGCTTGGGAACGGTCCGGTGATGGCCAGAGTCCTTCCTGGGTACTGGATGTTGACGAACAGTGTCTTGCCATCGGGGGCGAAGCAGACACCGGCGAGCTCGGAATTCGAGTGCGCATTGTCGGCCAACTGGTACTGACTTCCGTCTGGACGAATGCCAACGAGCCCACAGTGGTCCGATGTATCCTCGCAAACAATCAGGTCACCCCACGGCGCCATTGTCAGGTTGTCGGCATTCCGGAGCAGCGAATCTGTCGTCGCCTCGGCCAGTAATGTCAGCGTACCAGGAGCTTCAATTTCCTCCGCGGTCGATTCAAACGCGCTGGGCTGGTACCTGAATACTTGCCCGAGTCGTGCAGGTCCGCCAATCGTGCACGTGAATACCATGTCACCATTTGCGTTGCACAGGCCCTCGCCGCGCGCAAAAGTAACGGCGCCCAAAGCGGCTCCACGACGGCGTAGATTGTCTTTGTCGCTATCGGCGTTGTCCAGATCTATCCAGCGCGTTCTTAACGGGACATCAGGGCGTATGTCTACAGTCCTCCTTGACCAGTTGTGCGTGCGGATCGAAATGGAATCTTCGATCGCCAGCGCCTGCAATCGCCCACCCTGGTGCAAGTCACCGGCGACGTTCGGGATGAAGCGATAGAACAGCGAGTGATGACGATCTTCGGTCATGTAAACGACGCCCGTTGACCGGTGAACAGCCGCGGCTTCATGCTGAAATCTGCCCATCGCTTTGATGGGACGAGGTGCAACTAACCCGGTCGCACTTGCTGCTACTTCAAAAACGTAGCCATGTGCTTTTTCGCGACGCACAACGCGAACGCCACTCAGGCCCTTGCCTGGCGATTCGAAACATTCTTCGCAACTCAACCAGCTTCCCCACGGAGTTGGGCCGCCGGCACAATTGAGCTCCGTTCCAGCGAGGCTGAGATGGATATTCTCTGTCCTGCCTGTCTGTGGGTCATACGTGATAGTCGTGGTACCGCCGGTGCCCGGCGTTTTGCCATTCCCCAGGTCGTATACGTGATCGCGAAGCGCGGCGGGCAATGAATTTTGCACAGCGACAAACGCACTCTGCCCGATATGCGAGGGCCCCAGTTCGTGATTACAGACAAGGGTGACGCGGCCGTTCGCGGCGGCAAATGCCGCCATACCATCGTGCGCGTAGGGAACACGCAAGCCGTCGCTCATCAGGCTCCCGGCTCGCGAAACAACGTTGTAACTATAGCCATCTGGAAGATCGAGGATGCGGCTTGGATCGGAACGCAGAGGTCCTACCCGAGCGTCATTTGCACGGCTGGTAACGGACAGGGCTGGAGTGGCAGCGGCAATTGCGATGCTCTGCAAGAATCGGCGTCGGTCCATGAAGCTTCTGGGTTCTGTGGTCGAGGCGTTGCAGCATATCGCTTATTGCTGTCCTCGTGAAGCTGTGATGATCTTTTGCCGGCACGGCATCCGTCTGCCTGTGCAATAATCGCCGCCATGCAAAAAAGAACCAAAATTGTCGCGACGCTGGGTCCGGCTTCTGACGACGCGAAAAAACTGATCAAAATGATCGAGGCCGGCGTCGACGTCGCAAGGCTCAACTTCTCGCATGGCGAACAGTCGGATCATCGTCGTCGCGCCGAGGCACTTCGTGAGGCTGCTGAAAAATGCGGGCGCGATATCGGGGTCATGGGGGACCTGCAGGGTCCGAAGATTCGCATTAAGCGGTTCAAGACGGGCAGCGTCGTTCTCGCGGACGGCGATCCGTTTTATCTCGATAGCACGATCGGGCTGACAGATGGTAATCACGACGGCGTCGGTGTTGCCCTCGACACCATGCACGAGGATGTCTCCAGCGGCGATGTGCTGTTACTCAACGATGGCTTGATCACGCTTGCAGTCGATCGCGTGGAAGGTACCCGTATTCACACGACTGTCGTCAATGGCGGCATTCTGTCTGACCACAAAGGTATCAACCTCCAGGGCGGAGGTTTGTCCGCTGCTGCGCTCACAGAAGTTGACCGCGAAAACATTAAACTTGCAGCAGAACTCGAGATGGATTTTCTCGCCGTCTCATTTGTGCGCAGTAGTGACGATGTCATCGAGGCACGGCGGCTTCTTCGTGAAGCGGGTGGCCAGGGACTTATAGTGGCCAAGATCGAGCGCACTGAGGCGGTGGAAAATATTGAGTCGATCATTGATGCTGCGGATGTAGTGATGGTGGCTCGCGGCGATCTTGGCGTAGAAATGGGCTATGCCGAACTCACTGGCATTCAAAAGAAATTGATTACGATGACGCGGGCTCGCAATAAGATCGTTATCACCGCAACACAAATGATGGAGTCGATGATCCAGAATCCCATTCCGACACGCGCGGAAGTGTCGGATGTTGCAAACGCTGTGATCGATGGCACGGACGCAGTCATGCTGTCGGGTGAGACAGCGGTTGGCGCTCATCCGGTCGAAGCGATCAAGGCGATGAGCAATGTCTGTGTCGGAGCTGAGAAATTCCCCCACCCGTCAGGGCGGATGGGCCATCGCACGGAAGACCAGTTCGCACTTGTCGATGAAGCTATCGCAATGGCTGTCATGTACACAGCTAATCACATGGACGTGAAAGCGATCATTGCGCTAACCGAATCAGGATCGACAACACGGTGGATGTCACGTGTCCGGTCCGACATCCCCATCTACGCGATGACTCCGTACGAGGCGACCAGTCGTCGTGTCGCGATGTACCGCGGCGTATACCCGGTTCATTTCGAAATCAAAGACACAGACCGTGATCTACTATATGCCAATATTTTCGCAACCCTGTTGTCGAATAATCTTGTTGAGGTTGACGATCTCGTGATCTTCACAAAAGGCGACCTGAAAGGCATCTCGGGTAGTACCAATGCTATGAAGATTCTCGAAGTTAAATCCTCGGAGTAGCCCTGTTATGAAGCGTTGGATTCTGCGCCTTGGGGGTGGCCTTATACTAGCAGTGGCCATTGTTGCGCTTCTCGCCTGGCTAACATTGCGTGCCAGCCTGCCGCCTCTTGATGGCGAGATCCCGGTTGCCGGAATAGATGCAACGGCGACGATCGAAAGGGATGCCGATGGCATCCCGACGATTTCGGCGAGATCACGGGCGGACCTTGCCTATGCAACCGGTTTCGCGCATGGACAGGATCGATTCTTCCAAATGGATTTGCTGCGGCGGCGCTCGGCCGGTGAAGTGTCAAAGATTATTGGTGCTGTAGCTTTAGAAGCCGACCAGCGCTACCGCTGGCATCGATTCCGCAGTCGTGCCATCAATAGCCTCAAGAGTTTGCCGCCTTCCGAGCGTCAACTGCTCGAAAGTTACGCTGCCGGCGTCAATGATGGTTTGGCGAGCCTTGCCGCAAAACCATTTGAGTATTTCCTGCTGCGCGCCGAGCCACGGCCCTGGTTGCCAGAGGATTCCGTACTGGTTGTCTTTACGATGTTCCTGCAACTCAATGATGAGCGCGCGTTGCGGGACGTGCAGCGTGGTCTGGCGCATCGGGTCTTGCCGCAACAAATGTATTCCTGGATGTACCCTCAGGGCACAGAGTGGGATGCCCCGTTAATGGGCGACGCCCGGTCCGCTCTTCCCGTGCCGCCGGCCGAGGTCATGTCGATACGCGAGGTACGCAGCGATGCTCCGCCTGCTCGCGAAGTAGGCAAACCCAGGCTCAACGGCAGCAATAATTGGGTGGTGAGCGGTGCTCTTACTCGCACGGGGCGAGCGATCGTATCCGATGACATGCATCTCGGCTTGAGTGCGCCAAACATTTATTACCAGGCGAGACTTATCGTTGACGGCGAAGCTCCGCGAGATGTCGCTGGCGTTACGCTGCCGGGTGCACCGTTCGTTGTGGCCGGTAGCAATACAAAGATCGCCTGGGGCTACACCAACAGTTACGGCGATTGGTCGGACGCCGTAATACTGCGTCCGGGCGCCGAAGCGGGAACGTACAAGACACCGGCGGGTGATTTGCCGTTCACCGAGTACACAGAGCGAATCGAGGTAAAAGGCGGCGATTCGGTGGAAATGAAGATTCGTGAAACGATCTGGGGACCAGTGAATGACGCCATTGATTATCCCGACGGTGAAATCGCGGTTAGCTGGATTGCACACCACAATGACGCGGTAAATCTGCGGCTCATCGACCTGGAGATGGCTGATTCCGTTTTCGCCGCAGTTGATATCGCCAACACGACAGGTATGCCACCACAGAATTTCGTGGCCGGCGATGCGGATGGCAATATTGCATGGACATTAACTGGGAAAATTCCGCTACGGTCGGCATTCGACCCGATGTTACCGGCAGACTGGAGTGAAATTTCTGGCTGGACAGGTTGGCTTGACAGCCAGGACTACCCGCGAGTCATCAATCCCGAGAGTGGGCGCATCTGGTCTGCGAATGCGCGCGTTGCCGATGGCGGTGCGCTGGAGCTCATTGGTGATGGCGGCTATGACCTCGGTGCCCGGTCGCGGCAGATTCGCGATAGCTTATTTGCGAAAAACGGCTTCGAGGCCGCCGACATGCTGGAAATTCAGGTCGACGACCGAGCGATCTTCCTGAGTCGCTGGCGCGATCTGTTGCTCGAGGTGCTTGATGAGGCAACTACCGCAGCTGACAGCGATCTCGCCGAGTACCGTCGTCTTGTCCAGAACTGGATTCCGCGAGCGGCGGCGGAGTCGGTCGGCTATCGGCTGGTCCGGGCTTTTCGACTGGAAGTGCAGGCACGGGTATTTCATGCGCTCATGGCGCCTGTCCGTGACGCCTATGATGACGACGTGAGCTTACGAATCAGCAATCAGTTTGAAGCGCCACTCTGGTCGCTGGTTACTGAGCAGCCAGAGCATCTGTTACCGGCCGACTATGGCAACTGGCAGGAACTTATGATTGATGCGGTTCGAGAGAATATCCGTTACTTTGCAGCGAACTTTGAGGGCCCGCTGGCGAATCGGACCTGGGGTGAACTCAACACAGCCAGTATCAGGCATCCACTCAGTCGCGCTGTTCCATTCCTCTCTGATTTTCTGGACATGCCGAAAGAGCATCTCGATGGTGACGTCGATATGCCCAAAGCCCAGGGGCCGACCTTTGGAGCGTCGGAACGCTTTTCGATCGCACCGGGTGACGAGGCAAATAGTCTGATGCACATGCCGTCCGGTCAGAGTGGCCATCCTCTTTCCTCAAACTACCGCCAGGGTCATGACGACTGGGTGCATGGTCGGCGAAGCCCGTTCTTACCGGGTGAAACGCAACATAAGCTGGTATTGGTCCCCGCCACCGAATAGGGCGTTGCCCGATTCTTTTCCGGTAAGATGCTACTGGTAGAGCAACGATTGGATGAGAGAATGGCTGACAGCAAATTTACCGGAACCAGTACCTATGTCGCGACAGAGGACCTGATGGTGGCCGTCAATGCGGCTGTTACGCTAGAGCGTCCCATCCTTGTCAAGGGTGAGCCGGGAACTGGCAAAACCCAGCTGGCGATCGAGGTTGCGAATTCGCTCGGCAAACCATTGTACGAATGGCACATCAAGTCGACGACAAAAGCACAACAGGGTTTGTACGAATACGATGCCGTTGCGCGTTTACGCGATTCACAGCTTGGTGATGATCGTGTAAACGACATCTCGAATTACATCGTTCGCGGCAAGATCTGGGAAGCATTTGAGGCAGACGAGCAGCCTGTTCTGCTTATCGACGAAGTTGACAAGGCTGACATTGAGTTTCCAAATGACTTGCTGCAGGAACTCGATCGCATGGAATTTTACGTGTATGAAACCAAGCGACTCGTGAAAGCGGTACACCGGCCAATCATTGTCATAACCAGCAATAATGAAAAAGAACTGCCTGACGCCTTTCTGCGGCGCTGTTTTTTCCACTACATCAAGTTTCCGGAAAAGGAAACAATGGAGCGCATCGTAGATGTTCATTTTCCGCAACTAAAAAAGAGTCTATTGAATGAAGCACTCAATGCTTTTTACAAGGTTCGCGATGTTCCGGGGCTGAAAAAGAAACCCTCGACGTCGGAGTTGCTCGACTGGATTAAATTGTTGTTGGCCGAGGATATTCCGGCGGAGGTGTTACGTTCGGAAGATTCACGCAAAGCAATTCCACCACTTTATGGCGCCCTGTTGAAAAACGAGCAGGACGTGCATCTTTTCGAGCAGCTGGTTTTTCTTGACCGCAGAGCAGGATCCCAGCAGCGGTAAGACCCTATGTTGATCCCATTCTTCTATCTTCTGCGCGACGGCGGCATGAAGACGTCGATTACCGAATTATTGACTTTGCTTGAAGCGATGAAACGAGGCGTAGCGGGGCAGAGCGTTGATGATTTTTACTATTTGTCCAGAGCCTGTCTGGTCAAAGATGAGTCGCAACTGGATCGATTTGACCGAATATTCGCGGTGTACTTCAAGGGAGTTAAGGACAGTTTTGCCGACCTGACGAGCGACATTCCGGACGACTGGCTCAGACGTCAGGTCGAGCTGCTGTTGTCGGAAGAAGAACGAGCACAGATCGAGGCGCTTGGCGGCTTCGAGGAGTTGATGAAGGCTCTGCAGGAGCGTCTCGACGAACAGGACGAACGGCACGAGGGTGGCAGCAAATGGATCGGCACGGCAGGGACTTCACCCTTCGGCGCCTATGGTTACAATCCCGAAGGTGTTCGTATCGGTCAACAGGGCTCGCGAAACCGCAGTGCGGTAAAAGTCTGGGATCGCCGCGAGTACCGCAATCTTGACGATTCAGTGGAGCTTGGCACGCGCAATATCAAAGTCGCGTTGCGGCGTTTGCGCAAATTCGCCCGTGAGGGCGCCGCCGATCAGCTTGATCTTGAAGATACAATCGACAAGACAGCGCGCAATGCAGGATTCCTCGATATTCGCATGGTTCCGGAACGGCACAATGCGGTCAAAGTTCTGTTGTGTCTTGATATCGGCGGTTCGATGGACGATCACGTGCGTGTCTGTGAGGAGTTGTTCTCTGCGACTCGAAGTGAGTTCAAACATCTGGAGTATTTCTACTTTCACAACTTCGTTTACGAAAGTATGTGGAAGGACAATCGCCGTCGCCACGCCGAGCGAATACCGACGATCGATATCACACACAAATACGGTTCTGACTACAAACTGATATTCGTCGGCGATGCGACGATGAGCCCATACGAAATTGTCTACGCGGGTGGTAGCGTCGAACACTGGAACGAAGAGCCTGGGGCGGTCTGGATCAAACGGCTCCTGAATACCTATTCAAAAGCGATATGGTTGAATCCCGAGCCGCGACATCGTTGGGACTACACGCCGTCTTTGAAACTGACACGTGACATCATGAATGGCAGAATGTTTCCGCTAACGATCGCCGGATTGGACGATGGCATAAAGGCTCTGCACTAGTTTTCGCTTGCGCCCAGTTCTTTCAGATCGGCGAGCACCTGCGCCGAATGGTTGTTTACATTGACCTTCTCATAGTGCTTGGCGAGTGTTCCGTTCGGTCCGATCAAAAATGTCTGCCGCTTCGCCACTTTCATGCCGAACATCCTCGTCTTGACACCATACGACTCAGAGACCTTTCCGTCATCGTCTGCGAGTAGCGGGAATGGCAGGTCATACTGGTCAGAAAATTTTTGATGAGACTCGACGTCATCGAGGCTCACGCCAAGGATTTGCACATTCATTCTCTTGAACTCGAATATTTTGTCGCGAAACTCGCAAGCCTCTGTCGTACACCCAGGTGTCCCGTCTTTGGGATAGAAGTAGAGAACGACCCATTGATCGCGATAGTCTTCAAGCGAGTGTAGTTGGCCACTCTGGTCCGAAAGTTCGAATTCCGGCGAGGGCTCGCCAACTGCAAGTGGCTCGGATGCGACCGCTATCATGCCGGGTGCGACAAATGACAGCAGAAAAAACAGTGATCGTTTCATCGAGAACGGCCTCCAACGAATACTATAATACGATTTAGCTTTGATTGAGTGGCATTTGACAGATCGTGAAGATATGAGACTCGCTAACAGAACAAACCACAAGACAGCTCTTGTTCTTCCTGGAGGCGGTGCCCGTGGTGCATTTCAGGTGGGCGTTCTCAAAGCAATTGCTGAATTAGTACCCAAAGGTAGCCCGAATCCTTTCGCGGTCATCAGCGGTACGTCCGCTGGTGCAATCAATTCCGTGGTCCTGGCAAGCAAGGCCAGGCGATTCCGAGTCGCTGTGGCCGAACTCGACAGGGTGTGGAGTAATTTTCATTGCGACCAGGTATTCCGGACAGACAATCTGACGATGCTCAAGAGCAGCCTGCATTGGCTCGCTGCGATTGTTCTGGGCGGTTTTCTCGTCGGTGCCCCGAAATCGCTGCTCGATAACTCGCCGTTGCGCGCGTTGCTTAGCCGCAATGTTCGGTTTCCGCGAATCAAAGACTCGATAGACTGTGGCTATCTGGACGCGGTTGCTATTACGGCGGCAAGTTACGCGTCGGCTCGATCGGCATCTTTCTTTCAGGCAGCGCCAGGTCGCGGCAATTGGTCCCGAACGCGCCGCATCGGCGTACGCGGCGATTTACACCTTGACCACCTGATGGCGAGCATTGCCGTGCCGATGATATTCCCGCCCGTTAGGTTGAAAGGTGAGTATTTCGGTGACGGGGCGATGCGCCAGGCGACTCCATTAAGCCCCGCAATCCACCTGGGGGCAGATCGAATTCTCGTTATCGGTGTGCGCGATGAAACCGCGGATGAAGCACCGCAACCGGGCACGCCTCAAGCGCACCCGAGCTTCGCTCAGATCGCCGGATACATGCTCGATACATTGTTCATGGACGGGCTCTATTCAGACATCGAACGTATGACTCGTACTAATCAGCTAATCGATTCTGTGAGTCCTGAGCACCGCACGGGCGCATTAGAGCGAATGCGGCCGATCGACACGATGCTCGTCGTACCAAGCAAGGATCTGCGAGTGATAGCGCACAAGCACAGTCACGAATTGCCGTATGCAGTACGGGCCTTATTGCATGGAATCGGCGGTCGTGGTCCGGGTGAGAATCGTTTACTTAGCTTTTTGATGTTCGAACAGGCCTACACTTGCGAATTGATCGATCTGGGATATCAGGATGCGATGAAAGTGAAAGACGAGCTGCGCGATTTCGTGCTGGGAGCGGACGTACCTCGACTGTTCGCTCCTTCCTGGATCAAGAAAGACCTAAGTGCCTTTGATTCTGGCTAGAGTAACAGTGCGGCGCCGAGACCGAGAAAGGCCATGTAACCGATCACGTCCGTTACGGTTGTCAATACGACGCCACCAGCCAGAGCCGGGTCAATTTGCATGCGTTTGAGCGTCAGCGGTATGGCAAAGCCTGCTAGTGCCGCAACAAACATGTTGATGATCATGGCCGCACCAATAACACCGCCGATGCGCCAGTCGCCAAACCACAAATAGGTAAACGCAGCGACAACAACGGCCCAGCCAACGCCATTTAACAATCCGACCAACAATTCCTTACGCATTATTCGCTGAGCGTTCGTACGATCGATCTGGCCCAATGCGATAGCGCGAGTAATAATCGTCAGAGACTGACTGCCTGCCACGCCACCCATACTCGGTACAACAGGCATCAACACGGCGAGTAATACAATCTTGTCGACCGTAGTCTGAAAGATATCAACAACAGCGGCGGCCAGAAACGCCGTGCATAAATTTACGCCAAGCCAGAGTGCGCGCCTCGCCGCGCTCCGGAAAACCGGGGCAAACATGTCATCCTCTTCGTCGAGGCCGGCAGCACTCATGAACGAGTGTTCGGCTTCATCACGAATTACGTCGACAACGTCATCCACCGTGATACGGCCAACGACGCGATAATCGTCATCGACAACGGGCGCGGAGAGCAAGTCGCGGTGTTCGAATTCCCAGACAACCTCAGCGGATGGCGTGTGCGCCGGAATTGGCAAGATGTCGCTGGACATCACTGCTGAAACGACGGTATCACCGTCGTGTGTCAGTAGCCGGGACAGATACAGGGAGCCGACGTAATTGTCGTCGCGATTGACGACAAAAATCATATCCGTGCCGTCGGGCATTTCGCCACGGGCATGCAGGTATCGACACACAACTTCCAAGGTGACATCGGGACGCACCGTCACGACGTCGACATTCATCAAGCCGCCAGCGCTGTCCTCGTCATAGGCAAGAACCTGCCGGAGCCGTTCCTCGTCCTGATCGTCCAGAGATTGCAGGACCTTTTGCGTGACTGTCTCGGGTAGGTCGATGAGCAAGTCGGCCAAATCGTCGAGCTCCATGCCTTCTGCGGCGGCAATGAGTTGCTCAGTCTTCATGCCCTTGATCAGGCCATCGCGAACTTCATCTGACACTTCGACGAGAACATCGCCTTCATCGTCAGAATCGACCATTTCCCAAAGTACGGCGCGTTCGCGCAGCGGCAACGATTCGAGCAGGCGAGCGACCTCAGCCGGGTGCAGGCTGTGAATCATGACGCGGGCGGAACGCATGCCACCGCTGTCAAGCTGCTCGCGCAACAGTTTCAGGTTGACCTGGGTGTGCTCTCTCGCTTCCATGGAGTCCGCCTCGGAAAGGTAGCCGGAGTTTACCGGTCTTGGCACCGCCACGCACGGTGGGGGCTCAGGCTGTTACTAATTTATTAGTGGATGGGCGCCGAGTTCATTATGGCGTGTCAGCACTGAATCGTGATTTTCGCGTAAGGCATTTGCTAGTTTGTCAGTCATGTAGACTGAACGGTGCTGGCCGCCGGTGCAGCCGATAGCGACTGTCAGGTAACCTCTGTGAACGTTGCTGTATTCGGGAATCCAGCGTTGCAGGAAAGCCAGGATGTCCTCATACATCTTTACAAACGCCGCTTGCGCGTCCAGAAAATCGGACACTTCTTTGTCCTGACCGGTCAGCCCGCGTAGCGCAATTGTCCAATACGGATTAGGTAGACAGCGCAGGTCGAAGACAAAATCAGCGTCACTGGGAATTCCGTGCTTAAAACCAAATGACTGGATAAGTACCGACAGTGTATTTGTATTACGCCGATCGACACGCTCGCGGATGACATCGGCCAGTTCATAAATACTCGTCCGTGATGTATCGATGACCAGATCGGCAGCATTCAGGACTACCGACATCAGCTCGCGCTCATTCGTGATCGCAGCACGCAGCGCCGTACCGTGCTCGGCAAGCGGGTGCCGCCGGCGACTCTCGCCGTAGCGCTGCAACAAGATTTCATCGCTTGATTGCAGAAACAGCAACTCGGTTTGCATATCCTGCTGTTGCAGGTCTTCAATGAGCTGCGGTAGAGCCTCGAGATTCTCCTGGCGGTTGCGCGCGTCGACGCCGACCGCCAGCAAACCTGTCGTGGGGTCATCCGCGGAGTTGACTTCATCGATAACTGATTTCAGCAGGGCGGCGGGCAGGTTGTCTATGCAGTAGTAGCCAAGATCCTCGAGCACGTGCAGCGCCACGGATTTGCCCGAGCCGGACAAACCGCTGACAATGATCAGGCGCATAGCGTGTCGTAGAGTTCGCTGCTTGAGGAGGCGTCACGCAAACCGGCGCGCAGCTTCCTGTCGCCTAGCAGTTCCGCGATACTACGAATATTTGCCTGATCCTGATCTTTGAGGTCAGCCGGCACCAACAGACCGAAAATAAGATCGACTCCTTCGCCATCGGGGCAATCAAATTCGACGGCTTCGCTAAGTTTTATCAATGCGCCGACACTCGTATCGAGGCCCTCGACCCGACAATGTGGAAACGCGACACCCTCATCCAAACTCGTACAACCAAGTCGTTCGCGCTCGATCAAGCCTTCGAAAATATCTTCACTTGCCATATCGGGGTGTGAGCGAACCAGTAATTCACTCATGATTTCCAGGCTGTGCTTTTTGCTGCGGGCATGGGCATTGCAAAGCACACTGTCGGGCTGGATGATTTCTTCGAGTAACATTTGAATTGAGCTTTATCAGGAGTCGTAAGGCCTGTGTGGCCGCTCAGCCACACAGGCCGATTGTGAGTTTAATATTTGATCTTGTGAGCTTCTTTGGCACGGTGGTCGACAAGCTTTTCTTTGTATTTTCTTACTCGTCGGTCCAGTTTATCCACGAGGCCATCGATAGCGGCATACATGTCTTCTTCGGTGCTGTCGGCGTAGATCGTACCACCGTTTACCTTAATTGTGGCTTCCGCCTTATGCCGAAGTTTTTCGACAGTGAGGATACAGCTCACATCAGACACCAAATCAAAATGACGTTCGATTTTTTCTATTTTTGAGGCGACATAGCCTCGCAGGGACTCGGTAACTTCAACGTGATGGCCTGAAACGTTTAATTGCATATTTATCTCCCAACCTTCTAGTGTCGTACTGCCGTGACGGGTTCAGATTACAAGTTGCTTTGACCTCCTTCTGTAGGGTGAGATATGTATCGTGTTTTCGCTTACGCGGGGCGTTTTCTGCGCTCGCTCGACGACGGGATATTCATAGCCTCACGGTACTTCGCCACGGTCCGCCTCGCAACCGAAATACCCTCTTCCGCGAGGATATTAGCTATTTTGCTGTCGCTGAGCGGCTTGCCAGGATTCTCGGTGCCGATCAGTTTACGGATCTTCGCGCGTACGGACGTCGAGGACTGATCCTCGCCATCGGCAGAGGACAGATGCGATGAAAAGAAATACTTGAATTCAAAGACGCCGCGTGGCGTATGCATGTATTTGTTGGTCGTCACGCGTGAGATAGTGGACTCGTGCATGCCGATTTCCTCGGCCACGTCCCTGAGTACCATGGGCTTCATTGCTTCGTCGCCATGCTCAAGAAATTCGGTCTGTCGCGAGACAATGCACGTGGCCACTTTCATCAGTGTTTCGTTGCGTATCTCGAGGCTGCGAATCAGCCAACGGGCTTCCTGCAATTGCGAACGCAGTACCGCATGGTCGCCACTGCCACGCAACAGGCGCGCGTATTGTTGATTGACCGAAAGACGGGGTATTCCAGTAGGGCTGATTTCCACCTGCCATCGACTGTCGATCTTACGTACAAAAACATCGGGAATAACGTATTCGGCCGCGGCAGGGCTGACAGCCAGCCCGGGTTTCGGATTGCAGCTTTTGACCAGCGCCAGCGCATCGTGCAAATCTTCTTCCGACGTACGTAAGCTGCGTCGTAACTCGCCGTAATCGCGGTTTGCGACGAGATCGAGATGGCTATCAGCGAGTTCGATCGCTAAGGCCAGACCGGGAGTTGCCGGATCCAGCTGCTTGAGCTGCAGGACAAGGCATTCGCCGATTGAGCGCGCGCCGATGCCGATAGGATCCATACGCTGCACCTTGTCCAGCGTTTCTTCGACTTCGGCTAATGAAAAATCGGAATCAGCATCAAGACCTGCGGAAATTTCCTCGAGGTCCTCGCTTAGGTAGCCGTCGTCGTTGATCGAGTCGATGATCGCTTCGCCAATGACAACTTGCCGGGGCGTGAAATGCTCCATCTCCAGTTGCCAGAGCAAATGCTCGCGCAGCGTCTTGCCGGACTCGTCCGCAAACTCTGTAATTGGACGGCCTTCACCGTTCCAGCCGCTGTCCTGAATTCGTGCGGCGGAACGTTCCTGCCAGTTATCCTCGGCCTGAATCGTCTGAACTTCGGCAGTCGTTTCAGCGCTGGTCTGCGGAACGTCGGGAAGATCCTCCATCTCGAGCATGATGTTTTCTTCGAGGGCGTCCTGAATTTGCGCGTTCAAATCCAGAACAGGCAGCTGCAACAGCCGGATGGCCTGCTGCAACTGAGGCGTCATCGTTAGAGATTGGCCGAGTTTTAGCTGCAGTGACGGTTTTAACATTGCTTGGAATGTACGACGGAGATGTGCGTCTTCCCGTTAGTATGTTGGTCCAGTTTGCCTCAGAGTTTGAACTCCTGTCCGAGATACACTTCTCGTACATGATGATTCTCTAGAATCTCTTCCGGCGAGCCCGAAGCGATCAAACTGCCGTCACTCAGTATATAGGCTCTACCGCAAATTCCGAGTGTTTCGCGCACATTATGGTCCGTGATTAACACGCCAATCTCGCGTTCACACAAGTGCTTGATAATACGCTGAATATCGAGCACGGAAATCGGATCAACGCCGGCGAAAGGTTCATCCAGGAGTACAAATAACGGATTGGCCGCGAGCGCCCGGGCGATCTCCACTCGACGACGCTCGCCACCGGACAGACTGATGCCGAGGCTCGTACGCACATGGCCGACATGCAGTTCATCGAGCAAGATTTCTAGTTCTTCTTCACGACCGACCCGATTGAGGTCATGGCGATTTTCGAGGATCGCGAGAATGTTCTGCTCAACTGACAGCTTGCGAAAAATCGAGGCTTCCTGGGGAAGATAGCCCAGCCCGAGTTTTGCGCGGCGGTGCATTGGCTGGGCGGTAAGATCCTGGCCGTCCAGCAAGATCGTACCGCTGTCTGCCGAAATCAGGCCGACAATCATGTAAAACGCGGTTGTCTTGCCCGCGCCATTTGGCCCGAGTAATCCCACGACTTCACCGCTTCTTATTTCCAGTGACAGGCTTTTGACGACTTTGCGAAGTTTGAAGCTCTTGGAGATTTCCTGCGCACTCAGGATGCTCATGGAAGCGCTTCCTCCGAATCCGCGCTGTCGCCGGCATCTGGGCGCTCAGTAGTGGCTGCTGCCTCGGGTATGACAGTTATCTTGACTTTCTCGTCACCGTTGCCCGAAGACTGCGCACTAATGCGCTGCTCTTTGATGTTATAGACGAGAAAGCTCGACGATATCTGATTGCCGCCTTCCGTGATGATGGCCTCGTCAGAAAACTCGACGACGCCTGCATTCAGATCGTACTGCAGATTGCCCGCCTGAGCGTAGGTGACTTCGTCCGTGCCCGGTCGGCGCAATTCGAAGGTAGCAGGAGAGCCTTTAATCGCTGCAAGTCGCAATTGTGTATCGGTAAAACTCAATTCTGCAGACTCGCATTCAATGTGGCCGGCGTCGACATCGATGACGACGTTGCCGCTGAATACCCAGACACTGTCTTTGAAATCAAGTTTGCTTGCGCGGCCTATATCGGCCTCGATGTTCGTGTTTCCTTGTGACAGACGTAAACCGCGAAACATCAGCATTGAGCTCTTGCCGTCGTAATCCGTCGAGTCGGCGTCAAGAGAAATTGGCAATCGGAGAGTACTGTCCTGCGCAAAGGCCAGGGCGGACGCCAGCAACAGCAATGCAAGACTACGAGTCATCATCGTACTCACCATTATGCTCATGGGGCGAATTTACCACTGACATTCGATTTCAGCTCTACCCGGTTTTCCTTGAGCGATGCTAGCATGCCGGTGGCCGTCAGACTGCGAGCCCCAATTCGAATTTGAACGCGTTCGTTCGTTTCGGCGACGTAATTTTCCGGGTCGATCTCGAGGTACTGGGTACGAATTTCTGTGTCATTGCCGGAAAAGCCTTCGCTGCTTATTGCGCGAACATGGCCGCGCAGGAGCACCCGCTGCTGATCCTGTTGAATCGTCGCGAAATCGGCGTTGACAGTCCACGGCACATCACTTTGTGGTGAGTAATTCAGTCGCACGTCGGTGAAAAAGACACGGTCACCGTCCTGCTGCTCGGCATGCTCCGCCTGAATTTCATAGAGAAGCTGGCCATCGCTGCCGGTACCCATTATTCGGGCGGATTTTAAGTAGTAGCCGCGTTGTGTTGCGTCAAATACCGGTGCGCTGTCGACATCATTCTTGCCCGAATGCGCCAGATACCAGCTCGCCATAGCGCCGGCCGAAAGCACTGCCAGCGTAACAATATTGCGTGGGCTGATCACTGTTGGTCGCTGCTTTGTGCTGCCAGTATGAGTTCGCAAACTTCGCGCACTGCACCGTGGCCACCGGCGGCTATCGTCGTGTAATGACATTGCTGCTGCACAGCTGCCACCGCATTGGCCACTGCGACCGCATACCCGACTTTTTGCAATAACGGCAGGTCCGGTATGTCGTCGCCGACATAGGCGCATTGAGTCGCGCTAATGTCGAATTTGGCGGTCAACTCGTCGAGTGCCGCAACTTTGTTCTTGCAACTTTGAACTACATTGGCGACGCCAAGTTCAGCCATACGAAGAGCGACAGCTGCAGACTCTCGCCCGCTAATTACTGCGACCTCAATACCGTTTTCGATAAGTTGCCGGACGCCGAAGCCGTCCTGCGTATTGAATGTCTTGCTCTCCACGCCAGCGTCCGACAAACAAAAACGACCATCGGTAAACACGCCGTCTACGTCGAATGCGACCAGGCGTATCTGCGAGAGCAGATTGGGTGATGCCGCGGCGTTCACATGACGCCCGCGCGAAACAGGTCGTGAATATTCAACGCTCCGACCAGGTGATTATCTTCGTCCGCAACCAGCAAGGCCATGATTTTGTTTTCTTCCATCAGGTGCACCGCCGCAACAGCGAGCACTTCGCTGGATGTCGTTTTGCATTCCCTGTGCATAATTTCAGCCATTGTCGTCGCATGAACATCGATGCCGTCGTCGAGTGCGCGCCGTAAATCGCCATCCGTAAACACGCCGAGAATTTCATTCAAGTCATCGACGATCGCCGTCATTCCCAGACCCTTTTGCGTCATCTCGAGCAGGCCGTCCTTTAGGAAAACGTCCGCACTAACCCGGGGTATGGCAGCGTCAGTACGCATGACATCAGCAACGCGCAATAATAGTCGCTTGCCCAGGCTTCCGCTCGGGTGCGACATGGCGAAGTCCTCAGCGGTAAAACCACGAATTTTCAACAACGCGACAGCTAGCGCATCGCCCATCGCGAGCGTTGCGGTCGTGCTGGCGGTTGGTGCGAGGTTCAGGGGGCAGGCCTCCTCCGTCACGCTGACGTCCAGATGGACATCCGCAGCATTTGCGAGCGTCGACTTCGATTTACCCGTGACTAACAGGAGCTTGGCGCCCATGCGCTTGACCAGCGGCAGAATCGTTACGATTTCCTCGGTCTCTCCCGAATAGGAAACAGCGAGCATGACATCCTGGCTTGTGATCATGCCGAGGTCGCCATGACTGGCTTCCGCCGGGTGCATGAAAAAGGCCGGGGTGCCGGTGCTGGCGAGAGTTGCTGCGATCTTGTTGCCGATATGGCCAGACTTTCCCATGCCGGTGACAACGACGCGCCCCGGCGTGTCGAGGCACAATTCACAGGCCGCGACGAAGTCCTGATCGAGTCTGTCACAGAGGGAGCCGACGGCGCGTGACTCGATTTCGAGTACCTCGCGGGCGAGGGCGAGCAATTCGTCAGATGTCAGCTCCAGCGGCATATAAGGCCTCAATTTTCTTATCCGTGCATTCTAACGTTTTGCAGCACCACGTAGGTATCGTAAGCAATAAAAGCGAGCAACAGAGCTATACCCTCAATTCGCGATAATTCGCTCTTGCCATCGTAATCATAGGTCATGGCAAAGAGCACCAGCGTAAACGCTACCATGACAAATATATGCAGGGAGAGTACTGAGGGCGCCAGGGATGACGGCGCGATGGTTGCCGCAATGCCGATAACGGCGAGCAAATTGAAGATATTCGAGCCGACAATATTGCCGATTGCGAGGCCGTATTCACCTTTCATCGCGCTGACCAGGGACACCGCGAGCTCGGGCAGACTGGTGCCGAAAGCAACCAGCAAAATGCCGATAACAACTTCGCTGACGCCGAGAATGCGCGCTATTTCGATAGACCCGTCGACCAGCAGGTGCGCACCACCGAGCAGCGTGGCAATACCAACCACCAACCAGATGATTGCGGTGCGCGTCGCAACGTTCTTGGGAATCTCGGCCTCGTACTCTTTCTTTATTGGATCACTGGGTGCCGAACGCATCCCAAGCCGGGCCAGCCATATCATGACGATTACCAAGCCGGTCAGCATGACAATACCGTCGATGCGGCTCAGAAATGAATCGAGGAACAACGATACCGTTAGCAAGGAGACGGCGAGCAGGGCCGGCATTTCACGCCGCAGAGTCGCGGATCGCAATTGTATGGGTCGTATCAGTGCGACGCAGCCGAGAACCAGGCCGATGTTGACAATATTGGAGCCGATGGCGTTGCCGATGGCCAATCCAGGCTCACCTCGCAACGACGCGACAACAGAGACCAGAATCTCCGGCGCAGAGGTTGCGAATGCTACGATGGTGAGACCGATTAGCAAAGGAGCAATGCCCATATTGCGCGCAGTCGCCGCCGCGCCATGGACAAATCGGTCCGCGCCCCAAATCAGAAGCACGAGGCCGGCAATGACTTCGACAAGATTCCCTAGCATAGATTCTTAGTGTGGTGAGCCCCTTCGGGCCGGCTATCATACACAATCGTCGCGGCGCATTGGGAAGCCTTACTCTTTCCCGGTACACTGCGCGCCCCGGAGCTTAACGTAACATCTGATCAAAATGGACCCAACGGAAATCAGCTGCCTGATCAAGGCCGGATTCGACAATGCGACGGTCAAAGTCTTCAGCAACGACAACACGCATTTCGAGGCCCTGGTTATCGCCACAGAATTCGAAAACAAGCGCCAGTTGGCGCGCCATCAGCTCGTCTACAAATGCCTGGGCGCCCTGGTCGGCAACGAGATTCACGCGCTATCTATTCGGGCGCTGACCCCGGATGAATGGCAAGCGCAGGCTAACGGTTAGATACGGTGGACAAATTACTCATTGAGGGCGGTGTCTGCCTGTCCGGCAAGGTAAAGATATCGGGGGCTAAGAACGCGGCTTTGCCGATTCTGGCTGGCACATTGCTCGCGACCGAAACCGTCACCGTACGCAACGTGCCACATCTCAAGGATGTGACAACCACGATTGCACTCCTGCAGATGATGGGTGTCCAGATAACGGTTGACGAGCAGCTCAATGTCGAAGTAGATGCCAGCAACGTGATTCGTCGCGAAGCACCATATGAACTCGTCAAGACGATGCGCGCATCGATACTCGTGCTTGGACCGCTGCTGGCCCGCTTTGGCGAGGCAGATGTGTCGCTGCCCGGTGGCTGCGCGATTGGCGCGCGCCCGGTCAATCTGCACGTCGCGGGATTGCAGGCCATGGGCGCCGATGTTGTCGTGGAAAACGGCTTTATCAAGGCGCGTGCGAACCGTCTTGAGGGCGCACACATTATCTTCGACACGGTCACCGTAACCGGTACAGAAAACCTGCTTATGGCGGCGGTGCTGGCCGACGGTGAAACCGTTCTGGAGAATGCGGCGCGTGAACCGGAGGTCACGGATCTCGCAAATTTCCTGATCGGCATGGGCGCCCGGATCGTCGGTGCAGGAACCGGCACGATAACGATTCAAGGCGTGGAGAAGCTCGGCGGCACGGATTATTCGGTTTTGCCGGACCGTATCGAAACCGGGACCTATCTGGTAGCTGCGGCAATGACCGGTGGCCACATCAAGGTCACGAACACGGCGCCGGAAACGCTGGAAGCCGTGCTCATCAAGCTATCCGAGGCCGGTGCACAAATCACTACCGGGGATACCTGGATAGAGCTAGACATGCGAGGCAAGCGACCGCTATCAGTGGATGTCCGAACGGCACCCTATCCCGCATTTCCAACGGATATGCAGGCCCAATTTTGCGCAATGAATACCGTTGCCGAAGGTATCGGAACGATCACGGAGACCGTGTTCGAGAATCGCTTTCAACACGTGCTCGAATTGCAGCGCATGGGCGCGCAAATTCAACTTGAGGGCAATACCGCAATTTGTACGGGTGTTGAACGGCTCACCGCGGCCCCGGTCATGGCAACAGACCTGCGAGCGTCCGCCAGTCTGGTGCTTGCCGCGCTTGCTGGCGAAGGCGACACCGCGGTCGACCGTATCTATCATGTTGATCGCGGCTACGAGCGAATTGAGGAAAAACTGCGACAGCTGGGTGCGAGTATTCGCAGGGTTCCTTCCTAGTTCGGCGAACCCGGTCGTTCGGCGGCGACGACTGTAGTTGTGAATTGCTCACCATTGCGAATGCCGACCAATACAACCTCATCACCAGGATTTGTTCCGGCGACCAGCAATCGCGCCTGACGCTGCGAAAATATCGGATCGCCATTCACGGAAATAATGACATCGCCGACTCGCAGGTCCGCGGAGGCGGCAGGACCTCCTTCCAGCACATCGCTGAGCAAGATACCGACGTTGCCTTCGATGCCCATCGAAGATCTTTCTGCGCTGGTCAGATCATCAGGTTCCAGGCCCATCCAGCCACGAATGACGCGCCCGTGTTTCTTGATCTCCGCGACGACGCCACGAACCAGGTCCACAGGGATTGCAAAGCCGATACCCTCAGTTCCGGCGTCTTGCGCGAGAACGGCGGTGTTGATGCCAACCAGTTCGCCCTCGACATTAATTAATGCACCACCCGAATTGCCTGCATTAATGGCGGCATCGGTCTGAATGAAATTCTCGAAGGTCGTTAGGTGTAACACGCCGCGGCCGGTCGCGCTGACAATGCCTTGCGTCACTGATTTGGTTAGTCCGTACGGGTTACCGATGGCCAATACGACATCGCCGATGCGCAATTGACCCGAATTTCCAAGTTGAATCGCCGGTAGCGTGCCAAGATCGACTCTTAGAAGTGCGAGATCCGACTCAGCGTCCACGCCGACGAGCTGCGGGCTGGCGATACGTCCATCGGAAAGCTGCACACGGATTTCCGCCGCCTCGGCGACCACATGATAATTGGTTACCAGGTAACCCTCAGGATCAATGACGACTGCGGAGCCGAAACTGGTTTCGACACGAAATCGTGATCTT
>Ga0255052_10000940_pt1 | contig 22700 bp, 17 predicted proteins | sample JV7_2_21_MG_FD_188632 | JGI IMG/M metagenome (GOLD analysis project Ga0255052, IMG submission 188632) | Seawater microbial communities from Jervis Inlet, British Columbia, Canada - JV7_2_21 | ecosystem: Environmental > Aquatic > Marine > Inlet | place: Canada: British Columbia | collected... | reverse complement strand
TGAATGTCGACGAGGCAGACTGGCTCGGCACCCTGGCCACCAATTTTCAGGTTCGTCAATACGTTTTCGATTCCAGACTTCGCCGAGCGACGGACTTTTCAGAGCTGGTCTTCGATGGCAAGGCCTCTGCAATCGGCATGAGTCTGCGAACCGTCGCCGAGCGCTATCGTGACAAGCCGCTTGCCGGTGTACTGCTGATGACCGACGGCAACGCTACGGACATAGCCGAGCAGTTCTACGATCTGTCCGGGGCCCCTGCGGTGTATCCGGTCGTTATCGGCAGCGCCAAACCTCAGAAGGACATCGCCCTGGCGAATGTCTCGGTCAGCCAGACATCCTTCGAGGATGCCCCAGTGCTGGTCCAGGCCAACGTCGAGGCATCAGGATATGCCGGCAAGACCGTGGAGGTCGACCTGGTGGAACGTTCAGGCAAAATGGTGGAACGCCAGACATGGAAAATCTCCAAGAGCGATGAGAAGCAGACGTTTCGTTTCCGCGTGCGTCCGGACAGAACCGGCATCCTGTTCTATCGCCTGAAAGTTGCGGAGAAATCAGAGGACGAATCACCGACAGAATCCGAAGCACCATCGGAAGCAACACTGGCAAATAATCAGCGCACACTCGTCGTAGATCGCGGCCGGGGACCTTACCGAATTTTGTACGTGACGGGCAGACCGAACTGGGAGTACAAGTTTCTTCGCCGGGCAGTCAGTGAAGACGAGCAAGTCCAGTTGGTCGGACTGCTCCGCGTCGCCAGGCGAGAGCCCAAATTCGATTGGAGGGGGCGCAGAAGCGAGAGGAGTAATCCTCTGTATCGAGGATTCGACAACAAGGACGAAGACCAGACCGAGGAGTATGATCAGCCGGTTCTCGTGCGACTCAACACGCGTGACGATGCGGAGCTTCGCGACGGATTCCCCAAGACTGAAGAGGAGTTGTTCGGATATCACGCGGTCATCCTCGATGATATCGAAGCGGAGTTTTTCTCGCACGATCAGATGGAGTTGCTTTATCGGTTCGTCGCCGAGCGAGGCGGCGGATTCCTGATGCTCGGCGGCAAAGAGTCGTTCCAGGAGGGCGGCTTCCATCGTACGCCTATCGGCCGCATCCTGCCGGTCTATCTGGATCGGATGGGTGAGACCGAAACAACGGACCGGATCCGTCTGAATTTGACCCGTGAGGGCTGGCTCCAGCCCTGGGCGAGATTGCGCGACAATGAGTTGGATGAACAGCAAAGGCTCTCGGAGATGCCTGCGTTCGAAGTGCTCAACCGGGCCCGGACCGTCAAGGCCGGGGCCAGCGTGGTCGCCACGGTCGGCGACGAGCAAACGCAACGGTTTCCCGCTCTGGTCACACAGCGACTCGGCAACGGACGTGCCGCAGCGATAACTATCGGCGACATGTGGCGCTGGGGCCTGAAACAGGCCGAGATGCACGATGACATGAACAAATTCTGGAGACAAACGCTCCGGTGGCTGGTCGCAGATGTCCCCGATAGAACGTCGCTCCAGATTGCGCGCCAACGTGACAAGGCAAACCAACCCGTCGCGCTCAAAGTTCATGTGCACGACAAAGACTTCGAGCCGATGGATAACGTGTCGGTTTCCATAGAACTTCGCGACCCCAACGACCAGACCGTGCGGCTGAGGGCCGAACCGGTGCCCGGCGAGAGCGGACTGTTCGAGGCTGTACATGTCCCGCGCTTCAGCGGCGGCTACTTCGCCCGAACGGTTGTGACCGACGAAAAGGATAATGAGATCGGCGACGCCGAGACCGGATGGGCTGTCGATCTCGAAGCTCGTGAATTCAGGTCTATAAGAGCCAACCGGCCGCTGCTCGAAAGAATAGCCAGCCAGACCGGAGGACGTATAGTGGAGCTTGGCGAATTGAACGATTTTGCGCGCGAGCTGCCCAGCCGGGACGTTCCGATTACGACTACGCAGATCAAACCACTATGGGATCTGCCCGGGATTCTTCCCGCCGTTTTCCTGCTGGCCTTGATATGTTTCGCCGGCGAATGGGCTCTGCGCCGCTGGAAAGGAATGCCGTGAAAGTCAAAGCGATCACAACGCTATTGGTCGGCATGCTCGCATTCGCCACGGCATGTACCCCGGCACACGGGGCAGAGCAAGAAAAAACGCTAAAGACCACCGCAATTGTTGTCGTCGGCGCGATGGGCACTCCCCAGTACGCAGCACAATTTGGCGAATGGGCCCGCCTCTGGGAAAAAGCTTGCTCAAGAGGCGCCGCGAGGCTTGTTGCGATCGGTTTGGACAAAGGTGCCGAATCCGACGATCGTACAATCCTGCAAGAAACGCTGGCGGCCGAGTCCAAAGAAGTCTCCACCGCCCTGTGGCTGGTCCTGATCGGGCATGGGACTTTCGACGGCAGAACGGCAAAGTTCAATCTTCGCGGCCCCGATGTCTCGGCGGACGACCTCGCCGAATGGCTCGAACCTGTGCTGCGGCCTGTCGCAGTGATTAACTGCGCCTCGTCAAGCGCTCCATATCTCAGCAAGCTTTCTGCGCCGCAGCGGGTCGTGATCACCGCAACCAAGAGCGGCTTCGAACACAACTACGCCCGATTCGGGCAGTACTTCGCCGGCGCGATCGCCGAGCCGGAGGCGGACCTCGACAAGGACGGGCAGACCTCTCTGCTCGAAGCATTTCTGACCGCCTCGGGCCGGGTCGATGAATTCTACTCAGCCGCCGGACGGCTGGTCACCGAGCACGCCCTGCTCGACGACAACGGAGACCGTCTGGGCACCCGCGCCGATTGGTTTCGGGGCATCCGCCCGATTCAAAAGGCTCAGGACGATGCGCCTCTCGATGGATACCGAGCACACCAGTTTCACCTGGTCCGCAGCGAGGCCGAGCGCAAGATGCCGCCCGCTCTGAGGGCACAGCGGGATCGGCTCGAACTCGAAGTCATGAAGCTGCGTGACGCAAAGGAAGATGTTTCCGAAGACGAATATTTTTCGAAACTCGAAGCATTGCTCTACCAGATCACTCAAATATACGAGCAGAGCGACCAAGCCGGTGACGACACCGGGTGAGCTTGTTCATGTCCGATTGAGACAGGGCTAAATCTTTCCAGCATAATTCAATTCATTGCCATACACACAGGATTTCTATATGATTACGGGATTGAGAAATGCAGAAGTATTGAACTGTAATTGCCAGTTGAGAATAGGTAGAATGCTATCATGAAGCTTAGCGAAACAATTACATTGATTCTTTGATGGGCTGAGAATGAGTACAGGACTATTATGTGTATTGGCGCTGCTGCCCATTATCGCAGTGGCATTCTTTCTGGTCGTGCTGCGCTGGCCGGCCAGCCGGGCGATGCCGATCTGCTATTTTGTCGCGGCAGCGCTGGCTTTGTTTGTGTGGAAGGTTCCCGGCTGGAAGGTCGCCGCTGCGTCAATCAACGGACTGGTCATTGCGGGAACTTTGCTCTACATCATTTTCGGAGCGATCCTGCTCTTGAACACGCTGCAGGAAAGTGGGGGGCTGCGCGCCATTCGCAAGGGCTTTACCGACATCACGCCGGACAGGCGTATTCAGGTAATCATTATCGCCTGGCTGTTCGGTTCGCTTATGGAAGGAGCGGCGGGATTCGGCACACCCGCGGCGATCTGCGTCCCGCTTTTGGTCGGCCTGGGATTTCCTGCGCTGGCCGCGGTGGTGGCTGGGATGATCATTCAAAGCACGCCCGTGTCCTTCGGCGCGGCGGGCACTCCCATTCTCATCGGAGTCAACAGGGGCCTCGCCTCGGAACAGGCGGTGCATGACTATGCGCTGCAAATTGGCTTTACCGAATGGACAGACTTTTTGGCTATGATCGGTTGGAGGGTGGCTATCCTGCACGCGATTGCCGGCGTGCTGGTTCCGCTCATAGTCGTCATGTTTCTCACTCGCTTCTTCGGCAGGAACAAATCCTTTCGCGAGGGATTGCGCGTTTGGAAGTTCGCCATATTTGCCAGTCTGGCGATGGTGATACCCTATCTGATCGTAGCCTTTACGCTGGGACCCGAATTCCCGTCTTTGCTGGGTGGCCTGGTGGGTTTGATTATCGTGACCACCGGCGCACGCAAAGGTTTTTTGATGCCGAACAAAGACCAGCCCTGGGAATTCGACAAGAAGGAGAACTGGAATCCGGATTGGACGGGCAAGATCGAAATAAGCGATAACGACGGCAACAACGCTATGGGGCTGATGAAGGCCTGGGTCCCTTACCTGCTCGTGGTATTGCTGCTGATCCTGACTCGATTGTCGGCTCTGCCGTTGAAAGAATGGATATCCTGGAAAGTAACATTGCCGAAACTGTTCGGGACCGAAATTGCCCCAAATTTTCAGCCGCTCTATCTTCCGGGAACGATTTTCATTCTCGTCTCGTTCATCACGTACTTCCTGCACCGAATCGACGTGGCCTCTTACAAACGCGCCTGGGGCAGTTCCCTTAAGGCCGGACTGGCCGCATCGAGCGCCCTTGTCTTCACAGTCCCGATGGTGCAGGTTTTCATCAACTCCGACGGCGGTGCGGCCGGTTATTTGAAGATGCCAATAGCACTTGCCGAAGGCGTTGCGGCTTTAGCAGGTTCGGCCTGGCCCATCTTCTCCCCGTTCATCGGCGGGATAGGCGCTTTCGTAGCAGGCAGCAATACCATCAGCAATATGATGTTCTCTCTGTTCCAATTCGACGTGGGCCAGCGGATCGGCGTCGATCCGAGCTGGATCGTAGCGCTGCAAGCGGTCGGAGGGGCAGCGGGGAATATGATTTGTGTGCATAATGTTGTCGCCGCATCGGCCGTCGTAGGACTGTTGGGCAAGGAGGGACTTGTGATTCGCAGGACGTTGGTGCCATTCGTTTACTATGCCCTGCTCACAGGGGCAGTGGGCTATTCCATTGTGTGGTTTGGTCGGGACGGAGCGTTGAATCTGGGGACGGTGATTGCCGCCTTGATTGCGCTCGGCGCTATTGTCATCATTTGGTGTGGAGTAAAAGAGAAACAATCTTGACTTGCTCAACAAAGATAAGACGGAAAAGCTGTTGAAGACCATTGCTTTACAATTTGGCAACAGCCATGTTGAGGTAGACATACCCGGTCACGTTGACATTCTGTCGGCCGGGGCCGTCACGACCTTGCCCGACCCGGCTGCCGCTGTTCACCGCTGTCTGGGCGAACCTCTCGGGACCGCTTCCTTGCCGGAGTTAGCCCGAGGTTGTGACAACGCCGTTGTCGTGGTCTCCGACAATACCAGGCCCGTGCCGTACAGTGGTCCCGACGGCATTCTGGCCCCGATCATTGAGACACTCGAGCAAGGCTCGGTCAACGACATAAAGATACTCGTCGCCTGCGGCACTCACAGGTCGATGGCCGAACCGGAATTGAGGGACATGCTGGGCGACTCGGCTTTTCAAGACGGAGTCGAAGTGATTAACCATGTCTCGACAGATAATTCGATGCTGAGATCTATCGGCAGCACCGATCGGACGCCCGAGGTGATGGCCAATCGCCATTACCTCGACGCTCAATTGAAGATCGCCACCGGCCTTGTCGAGCCGCATTTCATGGCGGGATTTTCCGGCGGGCGAAAGGCCATCTGTCCCGGCATCTGCGGCCGCGGGGTAACCTACGGACTGCACTCGGCCTCTATACTGAACGAGGAAGGCTCGACCAATCTAGTTCTGGACGGCAATCCATGTCACGAGGAATCTTTGCGGATCGCTAAGATGGCCGGCGTTGACTTTATCGTAAATGTGACCATCGACAACAACAAGAAAATCACCGGAGTTTTCGCCGGCGAGCTGGAAGAGGCCCACCTGGCGGCCGTTGAGCATCTTCGCAGCTACGCGACGATTCCGGTGACCAGGCTGTATGATGTGGTGATTATCCAGGCTGGTGACGCCGGCGTAAACCATTATCAGTGTGTGAAAGCTGTCTTTGAAGCAGTTCGTGTCGCCAGGCCTGACGGCAAGGTAATCCTTTTGGGCAGCCTGACCGATCCCGACCCTGTGGGCAATCAGAACTATAAAGATATGCTTCGCCTGGCGATTCGCCTGGGACCGGACGGCTTTCTCCAAAGGATTCTGGATCCAGACTGGGTTTTTGTGCCGGATCAGTGGGAGGTGCAAATGTGGTCAAAAGCCTATCGCCGCCTGGCCGGGCCCAAGGAGATTTACATTTGCGCGCCGCAACTCGAAGATTGCCCGCAAGACCTACTGCCTGAGACAAACGTGGCGGCTCAAAACAAACGGCTGACAGGCGAGTCAAACGAGGATTTTGCGCGCAGAATTCTGCAACAGACTATAGACCGGCTAACCCAAGGCCCCGCCGACAAGGAAACGCTCGTGCTTCCTGACGGGCCCTATGCGGTTCCACAGCTTCAGATCGGACCCAACGCAAGTTGTAGAATGCGTCTGGCCGGCAGCAAGTTATTGAAGGAGATGTTTTTATGGCGACAGATGTAAAGCAAATCGGAGAGGCGGTTAAGGAAAAAAGCGAATTTGTAAGATCGCTTTTCGCAGAGATGGACAAAGTAATCGTCGGGCAGCGATATATGCTCGAGCGCATGCTAATCGGGCTGCTCTCCAATGGGCATATACTGATCGAGGGCGTGCCGGGTCTGGCCAAGACTATGGCGGTGACGATAATGTCTCGGGCGATCAACGCTGATTTCAAGCGAATTCAGTTCACCCCCGACCTGCTGCCGGCCGATTTGACCGGTACACAGATATATCGGCAATCCGACGGGGAGTTTCAAACCCGCAAAGGACCTATCTTTGCCAACATTATATTGGCAGATGAGATTAACCGGGCGCCGGCAAAAGTCCAAAGTGCCCTGCTGGAAGCCATGCAGGAAAGACAGGTCACGATCGGCGACGAGACTTTCGGCGTACCCAGTCCGTTTTTGGTGCTCGCAACACAGAATCCGATCGAGCAGGAGGGGACATATCCGCTACCGGAAGCACAGTTGGATCGGTTCATGCTGAAACTCAAGATTGACTATCCCGACAAGACTGAGGAACGCACGATTCTCGACAGAATGGCGGCAACGAATGTCCAGTTTGATATTAACGCCGTTATCAGCCTCGAAGATATTTCGCAGGTCAGAGCGGTGGTCGATGAGATATATATCGACGAGAAGATCAAAGATTATATTGTCGATATAGTCTGCGCCACGAGAGAGCCCGACAAGTACGGTATAGAGATGGCCAACTTTATAAACTACGGCGCATCTCCTCGGGCGACCATTTATCTCGCCATCGCTGCACGAGCACACGCATTTATCCAGCAAAGGGGCTACGTCACCCCGCAGGATGTCAAGAGCATCGGGCCCGACGTTCTGCGCCACAGAGTGATCGTCAGCTATGAAGCCGAAGCAGAGGACAAGACCAGTGAAGATATTATCAAGACGATCTTTGACAGCGTTGAGGTGCCGTAGGAGTAGCCCGACCGATTTGGTCTTGAGATGCTATGATTCCCAAGGAACTAATAAAGAAGATCAGGCAGATTCAAATCTACACGTCCCGGACGGTAGACGCCAGCTTCGCGGGCCAGTATGAGAGCGTCTTCAAAGGTCGCGGCATGCAGTTCGACGAAGTCCGCGAATACACACCCGGCGACGATATCCGCACTATCGACTGGAACGTCACCGCACGTACGGGCAAGCCGTACATAAAGCGGTTTGTCGAAGAGCGCGAGATGACGGTAATGTTCGCCGTCGATTTGAGCGCATCGGGCGACTTCGGGACCGTCAACAAGATGAAGAATGAACTCGCCGCCGAGTTCTGTGCCGTCCTTGCGTTTGCCGCGGCCAAGAACAACGACAAGGTGGGTCTGCTGATCTTTACCGACCAGATCGAATTGTATATCCCACCGAAGAAGGGAATCCGCCACATGCTGAGGCTGATTCGCGAGCTGCTTTATTTTAAGATGCCCAAGAGGAAGACCAATATCCCCGGGGCGCTGGATTATCTCGCCAAAGTCATACGCAAGAAGGCGACTGTGTTCCTCGTATCCGATTTCATAGAGACAGGATTCAAGAAACCGCTGAGCCTTCTCAATAAACGTCACGATGTTGTCGCGGTCTCGGTTCGCGACCGCGCCGAGGTTGCATTGCCCGGGGCGGGACTGATTGAATTTGCCGACGCCGAGACGGGCCAGATCATTCTTGTCGATACCTCCAGCAAGAAATTCAGAAACCAATACAGCAGCACGAGTGCGCAGCGGTTCGACGAGTTGAAGAACATGCTGCGAACGATCAATATTGACTGCATAAGTATAAGTACGGACAAGCCATATATACAGGACCTGGTTCGGTTCTTCCATATGCGACATAAACGATACTAAGCGTCTGATTGGTGGAGCCTGCCCTGAGCGAAGTCGAATGGGGCAAGTCCCACCCTATTGAAGGAGTAGATCTAATGGGAGAGAAATTGGACTTTTCGCTTCCCGAGAAAGGGCAAGGAATCGCTGTGTCGAACTGGATCATAATCGCATTGCTCTTGGTCTTGACAGCTCTAACCGCAGCGAATTTGGCTCTCAGGCCGGCGGGCCCGGAGAGGGCAAGTGACATGACAGGCACATCTTTGTCATCCGAACAAATCAAGCAACTGGCCGGCAAGCTCGCTCAACGAAACCTGCACGTCCGAGCGGCGGAGGTTTGGCAGGATTATCTCCGGCGCGCCGAATTGACCGAAGACGAGCAAGCCAGGACCATGTTTCAAATCGGCACGCTGTTGGAAAAGGCCGGTCTTTATGACCAGGCGATCGAATATTACTATCGCAGCGAAATCGCCGCCGAGCCTGAAGAACTGAAATCCCAGATCAATGTGCACATCAAGGAGTGCTTCGAAAAGCTGGGCAAATTCTCCGCTCTGCGCTATGAACTGATGGATCGAACGAGTTTCAAAGCCGTCGCGGGTGCGGGCGCAAAGATAGTCGCTGAAATAGGTACAGAAAAAATAACCGAAGCCGACCTCGATGCAATGATCGAGAGCAACGTCGAGAATCAACTGGAACCTATGGCGCCTTTCATGACGGCCGAGCAACTGAATGAACAGAAAAAGAAGATGTTCGAACGGTACAACAACCCCCAGGCCAGGCAGCAATATCTGCAAAGCTGGCTTGCACAGGAAGTTTTGTATCGACAGGCTCTGCAGGAAGAACTGACGGAAAAACCCGAGGCCAAGAAGCTGATCGATCAGTTAACGCGAGGTGCTCTGAGCCAGCTTGTCATGAACAGCGAACTCGCAAGCAAGATCAACATCACAGAGACTGATATTCAAACATACTACACAGCTAACAAAGATAAATTTGTCGATCCTTCCGGTGCTACGATAAGTCACATACTCGTCGATGACGAGGAGAAGGCCAAAGAACTGATGGGCCGCATCAAGGAAGGCGAGGATTTCGCTGAGCTGGCGAGGCAGTTCTCGAAGGACACCGATACAAAGGAAGACGGGGGCAAAATCGGCGCAGAAGTTCAAGAAGGCTCGCACATCCCTGGGATTGGAACCAAAGCGGAACTGAACAAGAGAATATTCGCTCTCGAAGCTCCAAAATTGCTTGATGAACCCTTCAAGACCGAAAAGGGGTGGGAAATCGTCAAAGTAGAAACCGTGATTCCCGAACGTCAGAAAGAGCTTGATGAAGTCAGACAGCAGGTTATGTCGATGCTCACAAGTCAGAAGAGCCAGGACGTCCAGCGGGATCTAATTGAACAACTGATGGATAAGCATAACGTAATCGTCCACACGTCGGCGCTCAGTGGCGCAGGAGATACTGAGCCTTGATGGTGGGCTAAAGCCCACCCTACGTTGAAGACATATGCCAAAACGTTCGGCAAGAAAACTGATTGCTTCGTACATGCTGCTCTGTTGTGGCATGCTTCTTGTTTGCGCCGGTTGCAAGGATAGTCCTGACGGCGGCGCCAAGAAAGTAGAATTCGAAATCGACAAAGACTTCGAGCGAGGACCTTTGACCGTTCACGTCCGCGCCGACAAGGCGAAGATGACCATTGCCGAGACTGTATTGCTGGAGCTTGAAGCTACTCTTGAACCAGGGTACGAAGTGCAGATGCCCAAGATCGACAAGGTGCTCGAGAATTTCGGCATCGTCGATTGGGACAGTTTGGGTGATAAGCTGGATGAGAAGGGCAACGTCGTCAGCAAGTATCAGTACCGTCTCGAACCTTTTCTGTCGGGCACCTATTCAATCCCGGCTTTTACGTTCGAATTCCACGATGTCAACAGCCCCGAGGATAAGAAGTACGAACTGACGACCGAACCGTTCGACATTGAAGTGGCTTCACTGCTCGGTGAGCAGCGCGCCGAACTCAAGATAGACGACATCGAAGATGTTGTGGAGATACCTCGGGAATCTTCTTTCTTGTGGGCCTGGGCGCTGGGAGTGGTCGCCCTAACTGCCGCTGGCGGCGCCTGGCTGTATTTGCGACGCAGGCGAGTAAAGGAACTGGTCAGGATTTTCAAACCGGCGCACGAGCTTGCCTACGAAAGGTTGAGGGCCCTGGTCAAAGAGGATCTGGTCGGCACGGGCAAGATCAAGGAGTTTTACGAACGAATCAGCGATATTCTGAGGCATTACATCGAACATCGCTTCAATCTGAGAGCGCCGGAGAGAACAACGGAAGAGTTCCTGTTCGAACTTGCCAGAACAGATGTTCTTTCGGAATCTGACAAAGAGAGCTTGGGTGAATTCCTACAGCACTGCGACCTGGTTAAGTTCGCCAGACACGAGCCAGCGACAGAACAGATTCAGGAAACGTTCGATCTGGTCAAAAGCTTCATAGAGAAAACAAGATCCGACGAGCGAAAAGTCGATGTTACGGATATAGTTGTCTTCGAAGAAACCGCCGACATTGGGAGCGCATAGATGCAGTTGTATTCACCATGGGCCTTGATGCTGCTTTTAGTCCTGCCTGTAATGGCGTATCTGATGCTGCGCAAAAAACGCACCGCGGCGGTGAGATTCCCGAGCCTGGTGGATTTGAAGAGCTGCTCTCTCTCGTGGCGAATCAGACTCAGGCCATCACTGACGGCGGCCAGACTCGTTTGTGTCGGGCTGCTGATAGTGGCCCTTGCGCGTCCGAGGAAGGGAACGGTCCTGTCGGAGATTTCCACCGAAGGGGTGGCGATCGAAGCCGTCGTCGACCGCTCGGGCAGCATGCAGACCGAGATGGACTATTACGGGCAGAAGCTCAATCGCCTGGAGGTCGTCAAGAAGGTCATGTCCGATTTCGTCGAAGGCGATAAGAAAGACCTGCGCGGCAGGAGCAGCGATCTCATAGGCTTGATCACTTTTGCCAGGTATGCGGATACGAAGTGCCCCTTGGTGCACAGCCACAACGTTCTTATCGAGTTCCTGCGAAAGACCGACATCGTGCCGGCGCGCAGCAGCGAGGACGGAACGGCCATCGGTGACGCCGTTGCGCTGGCGGCGGCCAGGCTGCAAAAGGCCGAAGAGGAAATCCAGCACAGGAAGATGCAATTGGCCGCTTCGGGCGAGCATATCTCAGACGCGTCCGAAGGCGGCTTTAAGATAAAGAGCAAGGTGATTGTCCTGCTCACCGACGGCATGAACAACGCAGGCCAGTACGAACCCATTGAAGCAGCCGAGTTAGCGAAAAAATGGGGCATAAAGATATACACGATCGGAATCGGCTCGGGTCAGGCGTACACGACCGTTCAAACTGCGCTCGGGACGTACAAGATGCCGACAAGGCAGAATCTCGACGAGGGATTACTCAGAGCGATAGCGGAAAATACGGGCGGATTCTACGGCAGGGCCGATGACGCGAAAGCATTGCGCAGGATAGTAGAGAGAATCGACGAATTGGAAAAAACCGAGGTCAAGTCCGTTCAGTATACGCAATTTGCAGAGCGTTTCGGGCCGTGGACGTTGGCGGCGTTGTTAGTGTTGGGCGCCGAGATGCTGGCAGGCTGTACCTTGTTTCGAAAGATACCGTGAAATAAAGAGCATGAGAAATTCATGAATTTGGGCAATGACAAAGCGTTGTGGTTCTTGTTCGCCGTGCCGGTGGTCTTGCTACCCGTATACATTTGGTGTTTCTGGCAGAAGGCCAGGGCGCTTAGAGTGTTGGCCAGCAGCGAAATGCTCAAGAAGATCAACGACTCAGTGAGCTATAGAAAACAGATTCTCAAAGCACTACTGCTCCTCGGGGCTTTCGTGAGTGTTGTGGGGGCTCTGACCGAACCGAAATGGAATCCTCAGGCCCAGAAGATTAAGCGCCGAGGTAGGGACATAAGTATATTGCTCGACACATCGCGGTCGATGCTGGCCGAAGACATCAAGCCGAGCAGACTCGAACGATCCAAAATAGCAATTGCCGATCTGCTGGAGACTCTGGCCGGTGACAGGGTGGCGATAGTGACTTTTGCCGGCAACAGCACGGTGAAATGTCCCCTGACTCAGGATTATGCGTTTGTGAGAATGGCGCTGGCCGACATTTCCACCGAGAGCACGAGCAGAGGCGGGACGGTGATAGGCGACGCGATCCGAAAAGCGACCCAGGAAGTCTTCGACCAAAAGAGCCGCCAGTACAAGGACATAATATTGATTACCGACGGCGAAGAGCACGAAGGCCACGAGAGTTTCCCCGTTCAGGCGGCGGAGAAAGCCGACGCCGAAGGCATAAGAATCATCGCCATCGGGCTTGGCAATGAGAATGAGGGCTCGCGCATTCCTATCACCGGGCCGAACGGCGAGAAGACTTTCTTGAAGCACCAGGGCGAAGAAGTCTGGTCCAGGCTGGGCGGAGATTTGCTGCGAAGAATCGTCTATGCGACAGACGGCGGCAAATTCTTGTCGGTCGGGCCCGGCACGACTTTGGATCTTGGCCAGATCTACGAGAGCCTGATTGCCTCAGCCGAAAAACGCGATTTGGAATCGACGACAATGTTCAGGTACGACGAGAAATTCCAGATATTCGTGGCGTTGGGATTACTGTTTCTTATTTGCGAGGCTTTTGTAAGTGAACGCAGGAAAATATAAAGTGATATTTCAAGTGCTGCTGGCCCTGACCATGGCGCAAACTGTTCATGCCAATTCGGCCAGGGTTGCGACGTCGCAGGGCAATAAGCTGTATATGCAGGGTAATTTCAACGAAGCGATTAACAAGTATGACCAGGCTCTCGTGGAGAGTCCCGAAGCTTTGCGACCAAAATTCAACAAGGCAAACAGCTACTACAAGCTCGACGACCTCAGCCAGGCGATGGACTTGTACAGAGAAGTCGCCGCCGAGAGCAAAGATATGGGACTGGTCGCCAGGGCCAAATACAATCTCGGCAATTCTTATTTCCAGCAGGGAACAAAACAGAGAGATTCGAATCTCCAGAAGGCGGTCGACGACTTGAAGACTGCGATAGGCTCCTGGAGAGGCACGCTTGATATCGAGCCTGAGAACAAGAAGGCGGCGAAGAATATTGAGGTCGCCAGGCTGACAATAAAAGACATCATGGACCAGCTCAACAAACAGCAGCAGGACCCGAATCAACCACAACAACAGCAAGGCTCTCAGCAAGATCCGAATCAACCGCAAGAGAAGCAACAGCAAGGCTCTAAGCAGGATCCCAACGAACCCCAGGATCCGAACCAGACAGAGGAACAACAGCAGCAAGAAGACAAAGAAAAACAGGAACAACAACCAGCCGCTCCCGATACGACGGCACAGGAAATTCTCGACAGAGAGCAGCAACGGCGAAAAAACAGGCAAATTATGCAAAGAGGCCAATGGCGGAAAGTCGAAAAAGACTGGTAGTTGGAATGATAAATGATTATTGATTATTGATTAATTAGCGCACGATAGAATGAGATTTATTGGACATAGTTTTGCGGTTCTTATACTGACAGCGGCAGTTTCGGCGACTGCTTCGGGCCAGATTCGCGTTTCGGCGCAGGTTGACACTCGAAAGGATATCTACGTCGGCGAGAATTTCGGTTACCTCATTGTTATCGCGGGGTCTGACAAGGTCGGTGAGGTGGATTTGCAGCCGTTACGCCAGTATAATCCGCAGAGCGCGGGAAACAGTAGGCAGAGTTCTACAAATATCGTCAACAACAGGGTCACCACGACGACAACAATGATCATGACCTATTCTCTGAGGGCAGGTGAAGCCGGACCGATACGGCTTCCTTCGCTTTCGGTTGTGATCGACCGGAAGACATACCGCACGAATCCAGTGGCTGTCAACGTTATAAAACCGGGCACAACCGATCAACTGGATGTCGAGGTGGCATTGTCCGAAAAGCAGTGCTTTGTCGGTCAGCCTGTTGTATTGACGATAAGATTCTATTACTCCGCCAATATCAAGAATCCCCAGTTCAACATCCCGGTCCTCAGCAGTGGCGCCTTCTATCTTGAGAACCCCGACGCTCTCAACCAGCAAGTGCAGGAATATGATCTGGGCAATGGTGTTACGGTCCTGGTTTCCCAACATCAGGTGAAGCACGACGGCAGACAATCCAACCTGATCTTGCTGCGCAAAATTCTTATTCCCAAGTCTGCGGGACCGATACGGATCGAGCCGACAACAGTCAACGCGGATGTCGCCGTCGGACGGGTGCGGTCGCGCAGCCTCTTCGGCTCACAGGTCAGATATCAGCGGTTCATGGTGAAATCGGAGCCAGTTGAGCTGACGGTGTTACCCCTTCCCGAAGAAGGCAAACCGGCTCAGTTTTACGGCCTGGTCGGTCAATACACGGTCGAAGCTTCGGCGACACCGACAGAGATCAGCGTGGGCGATCCGATCACGCTTACTGTCAAGATCGGGGGCGGCAGTTACTTGAAACCTATACACTGGCCCGCGCTCGATAAGGTGCCTGAATTAGCGGCCAACTTCAAGATCCCCTCGCAGAAGGCATCGCCGACCATTGCGGGCGGTTTCAAAGTTTTCACCCAAACAATAAGAGCCAATAATGACAATGTCACTGAGATACCGTCGATTCCTCTGGCCTATTTCGACGCCGAACAGGGCAAGTACGTGACCGCAAAGAGTGAGCCGATAGCGGTCGACGTGGCGCCGACAAGAATCCTTACGAACGCTGACCTGGAAGGCGCCGACTTTGCGCCGGTTAACAAAGAAGTTGAGGCGATAAAGAAAGGTCTGTCGGCCAACTACGAGTATCTCGATGTTCTAAAGGACATGAGTTTCTCGCCCCTGGCCGCTCTGACGAGCCCCGGCTACGCGGTTCTCTGGGCTGCGCCTCTGCTGGCGCTTGTATCGAGCATATTCATCAAACTCTTTACGCACACAAGCCCCGAAAAAACGGCGGTTAAACGACGGCGGCAAGCCTGCAGCAAAGCTGTCGGACAGTTGAAGAATATCGCTTCGGCCAACGCAGAGCGACAAAGCGAATTGCTTGTCTCTGCGATGAAGCAATACATTGGTGACCGCTTTGACAGGACAGCCGGCTCGCTTACTCCGGATGACTGTTACAACGCAATTGTCGTCGGTGCGGATGATGCGCCGGCGGCTGACAAATACAGAGAGGCAATAGCCAACTTCGAAGCGGGGCGTTACGCGTCGATGGAGGTGAGCATAACCTCGGAAGAGATCAAGGAAGTGATAGAGCTTATTCGCCGTATTGAAAAGAATTGTTGAAAATGATCAACAGAAGCTTCTCTATAGTGGTAACCTGTTTGTCCCTCTTTTGCCTGGCATCCTCGACAGGCGCTGCCTTGTCAAAGGAGCAAACTTATTCTCTTTTCAGTCAGGCGAATCAATCTTTTAGGCAAGCTAATTCAATCGTCAACGACCCGGACCGGGTCCGGAGGCTGTACGAAAAAGCGATACTGAATTACGAGAAGATAATTCGTGACGGCCAAATAAGAAATCCCAAGCTCTATTATAACCTTGGCAACGCTCATTTTCTCAACGGGGATATCGGCAACGCAATCCGAGACTATCGTCGGGCCGAGAAGCTCGACAAGACCGATACAAATGTGCAGAAGAACCTAGCCTTTGCACGTAGTCGGAGAATTGATAAGGTTGCTGTGAAGACTGAGGAGCGCGTTTTGCAGACTTTATTTTTCTGGCACTATGATTTTTCGGTAAAGACGAAATTTGTGATTACGTGTATCAGCTTTGCGTTTGTTTGCATTAGTCTTACCGTGATGACATGGTACGGCAAAACTGCTCCGTGGGTCGTGACGGGGGTGGTTTGTGGTGTCTTGACCGCTTGCCTGCTCGCATCGGTGGTGCTGGAAACTCGGACCCGTGGAAGCAGAGTTTGCGGCGTCATTACAACTGAAAAGGTTTTTGCCCACCAGGGCGACGGTCGAAACTATCCTGAAAGCTTCAAGGATCCTTTACACGCCGGAACAGAGTTTGACCTGCTCGAACGCCGCTCCGGCTGGCTCCACATAAGACTCTCCGATAAGAGCGACGGCTGGATACCGGACAATTCCGCAGATTTGATCTGACGCTGCCGATCACCACCGAAGGATAAGTCGCTTGCGTTTCATTCTGGGCTTTCGTAGACTCTGCGAGCATAGATACTGGGAAAATGCGGTACCTTAGGATATAATTCATTGATGGATTTTTCGATTGTTATACCCGCATATGAAGAGAGAATGAAGATAGCCCGGGATGTTGAGGCAGCGGCGGCGTTTTTGAAGAGAAATGACTTTACGGGAGAGGTCATAGTCGTTGATGACGGTAGCAGGGATGATACGGCTGAGGTCGCAAGGAATACCACCGTCGCGCCGGGTGTGCAAGTAGAGGTTATTCGATACGAAGAACACCGAGGCAAAGGCTACGCCGTCCGCAAGGGGATGGAGCACTCGAGCGGCGAATATGTGATGTTCGCCGACAGCGGCTCCTGCGTGCCCTACGACGACAGCCTGCAAGGATTGGATCTGTTGAAATACGGAACGTGCGACATAGCGCACGGCTCGAGAAAAATGATGGGATGTAATATCGAAAAAGGCCAGAGTCTGTACCGGCGCATCTGCTCGAAGATGTTCCACTGGTTTATAATCTACGATATGAAGATACCCGCTGAATTCACCGATACACAATGCGGATTCAAGATATACAAAGGCAATGTCGCGCGAGAACTGTACGGCGAGTGTATTACTGACGGCTTCACGTTCGACATAGAAATCATCATGCGGGCACAAAGGGAAGGCTATCGGATAAAAGAATTTCCTATCGACTGGACGTGCGATCGCGACAGCCGGCTGTCACCGACTCGAAGCTCCTGGAGTGTTCTCTCCGAGCTGCTGGCCATGAGGCGGGTCATGTCGAAGAAGTGAAGACCTTCCAGGGACCGAAGTGCAGAATCTTGTTTTTCTGTGTGTCTTGACCCTGCTCCTGCACTATCACCATAGCCCGCGTATCCGGATGGAGCGCACAATATTTCTCGATCTCATCGGCAGTCATAATCATAAAAGCAGTCGAGAGAGCATCGGCAGTCGCCGCATCAGGGGCGCCTGACCAGGCGGCAAGTCTGCCCTCGGTCGGCTCGGCTGTGCGAGGGCTAATGATGTGCTTGCCCTTCTGCACTCCGGATCCGCTCAGTGCGCCTGCTCGCAGATGAGGACGGGCCAATATCTGACTGTGATCCGCCGGGTTGCTCAACGTCAGGGGCCAGCCTTCGGTGCCGGACGGGGCGTCGAGGGCAAGGACGGAACTGTAGCCTCCGGAGATCAATGCCATCTCGATGCTCCACTCGCGCAACAGCTCGGCCACCCGGTCGACAGCATAACCCTTGCCGATACCGCCGAGATCAATTTGCACTGGACTGACCGGCAGCTTGACCGTAAGCTTCGTTTCGTCCAATTCCAGCAGGTCCATGCCGGTATGCTGGCGAGCAAGATCCAGCTCCTGTGTCGAAGGCGTGCGCGGCGTTCCGTCTTCGTTGCACCAGCATTGAAACAGCGAGCCAATCGTGATGTCGAATGCTCCAGAAGTTTCGGCATGGACTCGGGCACTGATCTTAAGGCACTCAAATGTGTCCAGGCCAAGCAACAAAGGCTCACCGGCGGCCACGTTGTTGATTCGCGATACATCGCTGTTCTCGATGAATCGGCTAAGCTCGCCTTCGAGTCGATCCACCTCATCGAAAGCGGCCATCGCCGCTTGCAGGGCGTAGCGGTCATCCTCATGTACGATAAGGATCTCGAAGGTGGTCGCCATTGCCTCGTGCGAAAAACGCTTCATCGGGGCCAATGAACTGCAATCGCTCCGGACAAAACAGGTTTCTTCCTGTCGTTGCTCGGTCATTTTTCGCCCTCTTTTTGTATCTGCACCTCGGGCATCTGCTTTTCGCTGACAGCCGTCCACAAATCCCTTCTGACAAAGCCGAGCAGTTTGACCTTCGGACGCAGCCACATGTAGTAAGGCTTATCAAATAAATACATATAGATCTTGCGTTCTTCCGGGGGTATCAGCGTATAGAGTTTGTTGGCCAACGCAGCCTCTATGTCCGGCGAGGCAGAGGCGATAATCAGCGGCGCAGCACTCGAATTATCAACGACCCGGCTCGACCAGCTTACTCTCGTGAAAAACCTCAGATACCAGGGAAGAGGCCAATAGTCGTCTCCGGGGCAGATAATCTCGATCGGCATGTCACGACCATCTTCATGAACATCCGCGTACTCTTGGATTTTCTCGACGACAGTGAAAATCTCCCTCGTCGGGTGAGCGTAGACGTACGGATTGCGACTGTCCGCATCGTACGTGTAGCTGCTCCGGTATGCCTGCCAGGTCAGATGGGCCGAAGCACCGAACAGCAGAAAAAGCACAATCAAACGAGGCAAGACATTCGGCGCCAGCTTCACCAGCACCGCAGCCCCGACACCGGCCAGGAGAATCATGCCTTGCAGAAAGCCCAGCAAACACCAGGGAGTTTTGTATGGAATTGCCGAATACACTACCGTCATAGTGAACGTGTAAAAGGCGATGAATCTGAGCAGACCAAGGTTCGCCCCGGACAGATTTTTTCGTGTCAGCGCTGCTATGAAACCAACCGCTGCCAGCAGGACTATGAGCGCTTCGGTCCAGACGGGGCCGCCCGCGAATTTCGAATAGACAAGCATCTTAAGATAGTAGTGCCAGGGGTGGATATGCAGAGGCGTGCTGCCGGCACGATCGAGGTAGGTCGCATAAGTTCGAATCGAATCGGCAATCCCCTTGGGATTGGACAGAAATGACGAGAAGAAGAGGGCCGAGATTATTACACCTGCCGCCAGGCCCGCGATAAGATGGGACCGCTTTACAGCATTGCCGGCATTTGGAGGAGAGCCTTGCCGGCGATGAATGTACAAGACGAGCAGCAGAGCCAGGGACATCGCGGCAAAGGCGATGACGCACGTTTCCTTGGTGGCGTGCATAAGCCCCAGGAATACACCTGCCGACAATGCCCAGCAGATGTTCCTGCTCTGAGTGTATCGGTAGCCGGATACTATTGCGCCGAGAGTAAAAGAGACCAGGAGCATTTCCTGGATGTAATAACGGCTGTAATAAACCATAGCCGGGCAGATAGCGGTCAGCATGGCGGCATAAGCGACAGCGCCTGTCCCCAGGCCGCGGGCTATCGGCAACAGGAGCAGTACCAGGCACACACCGAAAAAAACGGGCACAATGCGCAGAGTAAACTCGCTCACCTGGGTCAGGTTCTTGGCGCCCGCGAGCCAGGCGCCGATCAGAGTCAGGTAATTGAGCGTCGGCCCATGGTATTCATTGGGGTCGTACTCGTAGTGGCGCTGCTCCAGCAACGAACGGAACTTGTCGGCGTGAACCGCCTCGTCCCCGTGCATTGGGCGCTGGTCGAGCCGCGGCAGCCGCAGCGCGAGCGCAACAATTGTCGCGGCCAAAATAAGGACGCAACATTTCCTGGCCATCTTAATTTGCCGGCTTGCCGAAAACTGCAACCTCGATGTAGTGGTTCAGATCGTTGCTGGTATTACCGTTGCTGTGTAAACGGACATAGCGCGCCTTGATGTTTTTGTCAAGCACATAGATAAGCTTGCCTTCGTTGGTTTCGCTGTAGTGCTTGTCGGCGCCGACACCAAAACCCGCCGAGTTATCGATGTCATTGTTGAACACGGTCTGGACATTCGTGATGAAATCCGGATCTTCGGCAGCCTGCACCACCATGTCAAAGTAAACGCGGGCCTGCTTGTGATAATGCCACACGACTATGGCGTAGATCTCGTTCATGGCCTCAAGGTCGATCGTTACGTGCTGCACAAATGGACCCAGCTCGACATAGCTGCCGTCGGCTGCTTCCATGTCGCCGTCGGTGATGTAGTCGATCTCGCCGATGATGGGTTCCTCATCGCTGCTGGTGACAGGCTTGCCCAATGCAACATTCTTCGTTCCAGGAGGGGCCAAAAACGGCGGGCGGGGCCTGCCCAGCGGCTTTTCGAGATTCGGAACTCTTGTATCCTGGGGTGTGCCTACGAACATCGGCTTTGGCAGCTCCATCTCAAAGGGCACCAAGCCTGCGGCGGCAGCGACGGCTGGGGCTTTAGCTGCATTTGCCTCGGCCGCAGCAGCAGGCGGCGGGGTCGTAGTGGCCGCTGGATGCTCAGGATGCTCGGCGCCCTCAGGGTGCTCAGCGTTCGTGGGCTCGGGTTCCTCCGATTTCTTGCAGGATGGAAGAAGACACAACGACAACACGAACAGCATACACATTGCGATTTTCACAACTGAACCAAGTTCTTTTTTCATCATTTTCTTCTTGCCTCAAAATTTAGAATTCTGTTCAACCCACAAAACTCGCTGGCTCTCAAGGAATAACCGCACACGTGAAAAACCAGAACGGGCATGTTATCCTATTTGTAAGACGTTGTCAAGCCGCTCCGAAGTATATTTTTTTCTTTCCCCTGCGCATCGCCGAGGGAATTCTCCGACCAAGAAGGAGTGTAAGAGTCTGTCATTACTATACTTAGCATAATCTTCAAATATCGTCAAGAAGATGTAATTCAACCGACTAATGGCCAGTTGCCCTGAACAGATCGGGATGGCGGGACGGCTTCGAAATTGGCTTTGATTGGGTTTGCTTTCCTGCAGTCACCGGCAGAGCAAATCATCGTAATCGTCTATCTTGAGTACGGTTACATATATCTGTTGCTAGAGAGCTTCGCTGCTACTGCCGCTGTCTATACCGAGGCGGCCTGTTCCGCATCGGCCCATTTCCTGACTAACTTTGATGCACACAGAACCGGCTTTTCCAGGGGACTCATCTTGCTCGGCTTGGACTTAGCCTCATGCGCGCTACTCAGGTATTCCTTTCTGAACCCGCTTGTTTTCCACTTTTGGATTACCGCAAGTTTCGAATTACTGTTCAAACTGTGTTCAAATGATTCCCATACTTCCTGACGTGGCCCTATGCATGCCAAAGGCGACGAATATCTTCTGTCCACCCAGGGAATGTACAACTCAACGTCATCAAACAGTTCCTTCTTAAAGATCTTCCGGCTTAATTGTCTACCCTTTCTTGTTTTCTGCAGTAGCGCATATATGAAGGCACACTTCTCACATCTCCCGCAGTTCTTGGACCTCCAGTTTGCAGATCCGCACGAAGAAAATGCTCGCAGATTCCTCGGGACGTGACTAAGTAGAATATCCAGGACATCACTGTCACTAATACTCGATATTGGACTTCCAATCCGCATGTTTTCGTTAATCAATCTTCGATATGTCGTTTCCAGAAGCCTGAGATGCCTCGTTGTTTTCTGGTGCTGGTGATTGACAATTCTATTTCGATAATATACGTAATTGTCGTCGGCAGAATTCTCTATCCCCAACACGATTATTGACGCGCCTATTTTATCGGCATACATGGACAATATACCCGTCAACAAGCCTATTTGATATGAACTGAAATACCAATCACCATACGTTTCTATTATTTGTTTCCTTCTTGAAGAAAGAAAGTAAGCTGCTGCCGGTTTTAGACCGAGTGCTCTGAGCTTTGGTATCCATTTTCTCAAATCCTGCCAGGACCGGTCGCCCTCGTTAAGCAAAAACGGATGGACTTTGTACCCTGCCTTCAAAAGAGAAAAAAGCGTGACAATAGAATCTTTGCCGCCGCTGAATCCCAGCACAACGTGATTGTCTCTGAGTCTTTTGTTGTGATTCTTCCTTACGGCCCATTTACCGGACAGCTCCGGGCGTTTCATAAAATCGGGCCTTTGCCAAAATGCCGCCTGCTCGTCCAGCAGGGATCCTGTGGCGTCACCGAAGAGTTTGCTAAACCGTGGCAGTCCGTTTTGACAGCCGATGCAGACAGATTTTGGTCTTACTTGGGCGGCTATATCGATAATCAGCGGTATTGCCAACAGTTCAACATCTCGAATGCCGATCTCTCGTTCTATTTGTTTGGGAGGCCTGAAAAATGCGTTGAAGGAAAGATCATCAATTTGAAAACATATTTTCCAGGAGGATTTTCCGTCGCTTCTTGTGACTCCAACGTATTCCAACGCTTTTGCGCAAGGCATCCGTGCAATCGGCTCCTGAAATTGCGGTGGCTATTGTCCTTCCTGTCCCGGATATCGCAGCATTCTCAAACCATCAATTACCAAACCAATAACCCAAAATCCAACGTTTGCTATACGCATTCTGCGTCTTGACAAATATTCGTATGCTGTTGCCGGAATTCCAAAGAAAGACAATAATCAATAATCAATTACAAGGGCCATTTT
>Ga0255052_10000939_pt1 | contig 22725 bp, 20 predicted proteins | sample JV7_2_21_MG_FD_188632 | JGI IMG/M metagenome (GOLD analysis project Ga0255052, IMG submission 188632) | Seawater microbial communities from Jervis Inlet, British Columbia, Canada - JV7_2_21 | ecosystem: Environmental > Aquatic > Marine > Inlet | place: Canada: British Columbia | collected... | reverse complement strand
GGTCTCCTGGGACCAGGCGACGAAGCGATAATACCTGCGCCCTATTGGGTGTCCTACCCGGACATGGTAAGACTCGCAGGCGCAGAGCCCGTGTTTGTCGAAGCCGGCATTGAACGTGACTTCAAGATCACGCCCGAGCAACTGGAGGCTGCAATAAGTGACAAGAGCAGGCTGTTCATTCTCAACAGTCCTTCGAATCCTACCGGGGCCAGCTACAGCAAGCAGGAACTCCAGGCCCTCGGCGATGTGCTGGAGAAGCATACCGCCGTCGTGACCGTTTCGGACGACATTTATGAGCACATTCATTGGGGCGAAGAGCCGTTTATGAGCTTTGCGACCGCCTGTCCGGCCCTCAATGATCGAATCGTCACGACCAATGGCATCTCCAAAGCATACGCGATGACAGGGTGGCGGATTGGTTATGCGGCGGGTCCGCAAGTCCTGATCAACGCCATGAAGACCGTGCAAAGTCAGAGCACCTCGAATCCCTGCAGTATCTCGCAGGCCGCTGCCCAAGCTGCGCTGAATGGCGTTCAGGCACGCGTGAATGAAATGGCTGCTGCTTACCAGGCGCGCCATGACTATTTCGTTGCGGCTCTCAATGAGATTGACGGATTTGAGTGTCGTCGCGGCGAAGGCACTTTTTATGCGTTTCCCAAAGTTGCCGGTGCTTTGGAGCAACAGGGCCTCGAGACGGATTTGGACCTGGTCGCGCTGCTTCTCAAGGAGGCCGACCTCGCCTGCGTACCGGGATCCGCCTTCGGCGCGCCGCATTACCTTCGGCTGTCATTCGCCTGTTCGATGGAATCACTCGAGGAAGCTATTCGTCGTATAAAACGGGTCTTGTCAGCTTGACTTCGGCCGGGTGCTATTCCAAAATCCCGGCCCGCACCTCGTGGTGTCGAGAAATTCCCCGATAGCTCAGTTGGTAGAGCGATTGACTGTTAATCAATTGGTCCCTGGTTCGAGTCCGGGTCGGGGAGCCAAATTCCGAAAAGGCCTTCAAAAGAAGGCCTTTTTTGTGTGCCGGCCAATTGGCCCGCAAGACTCGAGTGTCGGCCGCCTCTCATTTTTCTGTCGTAGGTGGGACCGCCGTTTGGGCCAGGATTCGCTCGGTAATATCTTCGTGTAATACCACGACAAAATGCGAATAGTCGATGAGCGGTGTCGCCCGAAGAGTGAACCAGCGTTGTTCGTCCGGGCTGTGGCATGGGTATTCATGATAGAAAGTCGATCGGAATCCCTTCATCACGTCCAGAATTCCATCCGCAGCCACTCGAGCACTTGGGTCGGCACGGGCAATCCGACAAACCTCCAGGTAGTTTGCGCCCACACACATGGCTTCGTCGCCTAAGTGATTGGCTTCTGCGAAAGCCTGCCAGCGCGCGTTTACCGCGACGATCACTCCATTCGGATCGAGGATGGCAATATTTGCCGGAATGGAATCCAGGACAGCGGATCGAAACGTAAGATCGCAAAAATCGAATTCACGCTCTTCTGACACAAAAGGCGACCTCGCAAGGTTGGTTGTGCCCAGTCACCATAGCAGGCCAAGGCGCTACGTTTTTTTTTAGTTGCATAACAAAGGCTTACTCGGTTCGAGGCCGCGGTGAATTGACGCCTTTTGGGCCTGTTGTTGCGCTAAGATAAGGGCCAGAACCGGCCGGACCAAAAACTCTAATTAAACGCCGGTCGTAAGGTGGCTATATGAACAAGATCTTCCTCGTTTCGTGGGTGGTTGTGTTTGTTGTCTGGATGACGGGCAGTTTTCTCGTCCATGGTGTCTGGCTCGGTGACACGTATGCAGCGATGACAAACATGTCCCGTCCCGAAGAAGAACAAATGGGCCTGTTTCACTTCATGTTGCTGGCGCACGTTCTGATGGCCGGCGCTTTTGTCTGGATTTATCAGCGCGGCAACGAAAGCAAGCCGTGGTTGCAGCAAGGGCTGCGGTTCGGTATCGCGATCGCCCTGCTCGCTCCAATTCCAACATTCATGATCTATTACACGGTGCAGCAAACGCCGGGCATGCTGGCGGTGCAACAGATCATCGGCGACAGCGTATTGGTCGTAATCGTGGCATTGGTGGTCGCGTTTCTGTACCGCGACGCCGCCGCAGGCTAGGAGAGCACCAACGGTCTAATCTGCGAGCACCTCTTTGAGGTGTTCGCGGAAGCGGGCCCCGGTATCCGGGTGATTCAGGCCGTACGCAACGGTTGCCTGCAGGTAGCCAAGCTTGCTGCCGCAGTCATAACGCACGCCGTCGAACGAATAGGCATATATCGCCTGATCGCCCATCAATTGCGCGATACCGTCGGTCAATTGAATCTCGCCGCCGGCACCTTTGCCGATGTGTTCGAGTTTGTCGAATATTTCCGGGGTCAGCAGGTAGCGTCCCACCACTCCGGAATTCGAGGGTGCATCTTCTGGCGCCGGCTTTTCAACGATCTCGGTGATGCGATTTTGATCTGACTCGTCGACGGCGACGATACCGTAGCTCGATGTGTCCTGACGCGGTACGGTTTCGACAGCGATCACACCGCCACCATGGCGACGGTGTTCGCCGGCCATTTGCGACAAACATCCAGGCTTGCCCGCGATCAGGTCGTCGGCCAGGTGTACGAAGAACGACTCATCACCAACGGCTGGTCGCGAGCACAGCACCGCGTGCCCAAGCCCGAGTGGCTCTCCCTGCCGAATGTAAATGCAGGTAACGCCCGGCGGCACGATGCCGCGAATCGATTGCAGCAACTCGTCCTTGCCGGCGTCGATGAGCGCCTGTTCGAGACCCGTATCCGTGTCGAAATGATCCTCAATCGATCGCTTGGAGCTACCCGTGATAAATACCAGTTTGGTCACGCCTGCCTCTATCGCCTCCTCGACCGCATACTGAATCAGCGGTTTGTCGACGATCGGCAACATCTCTTTCGGACTTGCCTTCGTTGCGGGCAAAAATCGGGTGCCTCGCCCTGCTACGGGAAATACGGCTGCTCTGACTTGCTGATCCAAGACGGTACTCCAATCTCGTGAATGAATCCGAATCATAGCCAAAAGGCGCCGCCGCCGTCATGACGAGTGTCACTAACACGCTTGCGATCCAGGTCGCGCCAGCAAACAGCTGACGCGACCACAGGGTCGCCGACAGAATGACGAACTACTTCTTTTTCGCCGCGGATACCCGGATGTCAGTCCGGTTCAGATTCACCGTGCGCTCGCCGATACCCTTGACCAACGAGAGATCGTCGGCACTCTGAAACGGGCCGTGCTTCTTGCGGTATTCGACGATTGCCATGGCTTTCGAGATCCCGACACCTTTCAATTCGGCCGAAAGCGTCTCTGCGTCGGCCGTATTGACGTTGACCGGACCAGCGAATGCGATCAGTGGCAAAATCATTGAAACCAATGCCAGTGCATAAAGAGAGGTTTTCATCATAAGCTCCTTTTCGTGATGACCACGCCGCGGCATGCGACACGTGGAGCTTATGGCTGAAGACAGGAGATTTCCGCAGACAAAACTGCGCTGATTTCGTGAATACTCGCGTCACTGATTGGTAATGTTGTGCTGCAGTATCGTATCGAACTGTACTCGCGAAGCCGGCCTTTGCGTTTCCCAGTTACGACAACTTGGGCATTGCCACAGCAGGCGCTGGCTGGAAAAGCCGCATTCCTGGCATTGGTATCGGGGCGTGGCGCTCGCCAGTTTGGATAACGCGCCGCGCACTTTCGCTAATGCTGAATCGTGAGAACCCTTGTCGCCCTCTGAAAGCTGCTGAAGCTCGACGAACTCGCCAAGCGTCGGTTCGTTCAACATGTATTGTTCGACACAGTCGTCGATTACCGGTATGCCGCCGAGGTCATTCACAATCGCCGTATAGGCGATGAGCGAGCTGGACTCCGGATTCTTCGCCAGAAGCGCTTTTAACGCAGCCTCGAGCTCCGCCGTCGCCCCTTCGCGCTTATAGATTGAGACAATTTCCGGCAACGCCTCGGCAATAAGGTAGGTGTTCTCGTCAATTATGCGATGGTAAAGCTTGAGTGCAGTCTTGTTGTCATTCATGTCGCGGGCGATGTGCGCGCGCGCCAATGCACCACGCATGGTCCGCGGCCGCCCTGCCTGCGCCTTCTTTACGTACTCGCGAGCCGAAGAATAGTCGTTCTCGGAGGCCGCCACTTCCGCGCGTTCGCAGTAATAATGAGCGATCTGCAATGCGAGCGATCGCCCGCTCAGAACCTGGAGGCGCTGGCCCGCGTCGATCGCTTTCTCCCACTCATGTTCCTGCTCGTAAATACGTGCAAGTCTTTCGAGCGCCTGAACCTGGTAACGCGAACCCTCCGACAAGCGCATAAACAGCTGCTCAGCGCGATCCAGCAACCCAGCCGCGAAATAGTCTTTCGCAAGCGAGAACAGTGCCTGGTCGCGCTGCTCGGACGCGAGGTCGGGTCGCGCAATAATATTCTGGTGGATGCGGATCGCGCGATCGACCTCACCCCGGCGTCTAAACAGACTTCCAAGCGCGAAGTGGGTCTCGATGGTCTTGTCGTCGACGCGGACCATGTTCAGGAAATGCTCCAGTGCCTGATCCGTTTGCTCGTTGAGCAAGAAGTTCAGTCCCTTCAGATAGTCAACGTTAAGCGGCGGCGGCGCATCCTCTTCATCGCGTTCGCCGAATCGACCCATTGCCCAGCCTGAAGCAGCCAGCAACAAAAACAGGGCCGCCAGCAAAAAGGCGGATTCAGTCGGCATCGTTTAGCGGCAATCCACGCAGGCTGGTGACTTCGCTTTCTGACAAGCGCAACGAACGACGCAACACACGACGCTCATTGACCAACTTGATCGCGAAAATGCCCATACAAAGAATGCCGAAGAGCCACCCCAGGGCAAAAGTTACGGTAAGCACGAGGGGCAATGGCTTGGTGTACTTTGCAAAAGCCAGGTCGATATCGACCATGCCGGTATTAATAGCTGTGAATGTGGCCATCAAAGCGGCGATGACCAAGATGAGAATTAGCAAGCCGATACGCTTCAGCATGCGTTCACTCCGAAACTGACGGATGGAACAAATAAATGATACTTCGCCGCACGACGCTGCGCGCGATCAATTCTTGATCGGAAAGTGGCGACTCTCGTTGACCCGCTCACGAAGATCCTTACCGGGTTTGAAATGCGGTACATATTTTCCAGACAGCGCTACGGCTTCGCCAGTTTTCGGATTGCGTCCGATACGTGGCGGGCGATAGTGCAGAGAGAAGCTCCCAAAGCCGCGAATCTCTATGCGTTGGCCTTGCGCCAAAGAGTCGCTCATCAGGTCGAGCAAGTGCTTTACCGCCAGCTCTACATCCTTTGCCGGCAGGTGCTTTTGCTTGCGGGAGATTGATTCTATGAGTTCAGATTTTGTCATTTTACTTGTCGTCGAATCGCCTTGTCAGCGTAACTCACGGATAGTAAAGACAATAATAGCCCGGACCGCATGGCCCGGGCTACCTTTTTTACTGATTATTTGCTTCCGCCGGACATTTTTTCCTTCAGAAGCTCGCCAAGAGTGGTTCCTACAGGGGCTGCGGCGGAGTCAGAATTGTAACTACTGACAGCCTCAGCTTCCTCATGAACCTCTTTCGCCTTGATTGACAGCGCTATCGCGCGGTTCTTGCGGTCCACGTTGGTAAACTTGGCTTCTATCTCTTCACCGACCTTGATCATGGTCCGCGCGTCCTCTACTCGCCCTCGGGCAAGTTCGGATGCGCGCAGCGAGCCAAAGACACCGTCGCCAAGATCCACCGTTGCGCCGCGCGCATCGACCTCGGTTACGGTGCCCTTCACGACCGTGTTCTTGGGATGCGCCGCCAGCCAGTTGGAGAACGGATCTTTCTCGAGCTGCTTGATGCCCAGAGAAATACGTTCGCGCTCCGCATCAATGGCGAGCACTGCCGCTTCTATCTCCTGGCCTTTCTTGTAGTTGCGCACGGCCTCTTCACCCGGGTAGTCCCAGGAGATATCGGAGAGATGCACGAGACCGTCGATACCACCGTCCAGACCAATGAAGATTCCGAAATCGGTGATTGATTTAATCTGCCCTGACACTTTGTCGTTGCGGTTGAATGTCGTCGCGAACTCGGCCCAAGGGTTCGACTTGCATTGCTTGACGCCGAGCGAGATGCGCCGACGTTCCTCGTCAATTTCGATCACCATGACTTCAACTTCTTCGCCGATCGAAACAACGCGCGCCGGGTTAACGTTCTTATTGGTCCAGTCCATTTCAGAAACGTGCACCAATCCTTCGACGCCATCCTCGATCTCAACAAAGCAACCGTAGTCCGCAATGTTGGTAACCTTGCCGAACAGGCGCATGTGCTGCGGATAGCGACGTGCGAGATCCTGCCAGGGATCATCGCCAAGCTGCTTCATGCCAAGCGAAACTCGCTGGCGCTCTCGGTCGAACTTCAAAATCTTGACGTCGATTTCCTGACCGACCTCGACCACCTCTGACGGATGCTTGACGCGCTTCCAGGCCATGTCGGTGATATGCAGCAAGCCGTCTATGCCACCGAGGTCTACGAATGCGCCGTAGTCGGTCAGATTCTTAACTATGCCCTTGACCGTGTTGCCTTCCTGGAGCTCCTCCAGCAATGCCTCACGCTCGGCGGAGTATTCTTTCTCGACAACAGCGCGACGAGACACAACCACATTGTTGCGCTTTTGGTCGAGCTTGATTACTTTGAACTCGAGGCTCTTGCCTTCGAGATAGGCCGGATCGCGAACCGGACGAACGTCAACGAGTGATCCCGGCAGAAACGCCCGGACATTGTCGATCTCGACCGTAAATCCGCCTTTTACGCGGCCATTAATGATTCCCTCAACGACTTCGCCGTCTTCGAACGCTTTTTCAAGATCGATCCAGGTACGCGCGCGAATCGCCTTTTCACGCGACAGCTTGGTCTCTCCGAAACCGTCCTCAACGGCGTCGAGCGCCACTTCGACCGTGTCGCCAACGGAAATCCCGCCTTCGATTTTGTCGTTCTTGAACTGTTCCAGGGGAATGACAGCCTCTGACTTGAGGCCTGCGCTGACGAGTACTACATCGTCATTTACCGCAACAACGGTGCCGGTGATTATCGAACCCGGTTTGATTTGTTGACTGGCAAAACTTTCTTCAAATAATTCAGCAAAACTTTCAGACATGTTAAGAAACCCACGGGAACTTTTGTTCCCACCCAAACGCCTGGTTGCATCCCGCGACCGACGGTCATGATAAAAAAAAGGAGCGAACATCCTGTCCGATCCTATCCATAGATCCTTTGTCGAGAAACTAGAGTTCGGCAACCCAATCAAGCACCGTCTGTGTGACGGCCTCAATCGACTGACCTGAGGAATCCAGGAATCTGGCGTCCTCTGCCGGTCGTAACGGAGCTACCGATCGCTCGGAATCCCGCCGGTCACGGTCCTCTATGTCCCGCGAAAGGGCGGCAAGGCTAACATCCATACCCTTGTCTTTCAACTGCTTATGGCGCCTACTGGCACGCTCTTCGGCGCTCGCTGTAAGGAAGATTTTGAGTGCTGCATCGGTGAACACGTGGGTGCCCATGTCACGACCATCCGCGACCAGCCCCGGCGCTTGCTGGAAGGCCCGCTGGCGCTCCAAAAGCGCCTCGCGGACGGCCGGTATCTGCGCCACCGTAGAGGCTCCGGCGCCTGTTTCTTCGGTACGAATATCCCTTGAGACCTCGTCGCCAGCCAACCAGATTCGCTCCGTGCCGTCCTCATTACTGTCAAATCGGACATCCAGCGCACGTGCAACCTCCGCAAGGCTGTGCGCCTCGTCGAACGCTACGCCAGCTCTTTCGGCAGACAGAGCGACCAGACGATACAGGGCGCCGCTGTCCAGAAGGTGCCAGCCCAGCGTGGTGGCGACGCGGCGTGCGATTGTGCCCTTGCCTGAGCCGACCGGACCGTCAATGGTAACGACCGGCGCCATTGCGTTCGGCTGGGAAACATCTTCTACAGCCAGGATAGCCGCACCGATTGAAGCCATGCAGTCTACAAATCCGGGAAAAGAGGTATCGACCGCGTCGACGTTTTTCACGACGACTTCGCCCGTCGCGATCGTAGCTGCGACCGCCAGCGACATAGCTACACGATGATCACCGAAGCTGTCGACTATGCCACCTGTAAAACGGCCACCATGAACTACCGCGCCATCGGGCGACTCGTCGACGACGATGCCGAGTCTGCGCATACCATCTGCCATTGCCGCGATGCGATCGCTTTCTTTTACACGTAGTTCGCTAATTCCCGAGAACACGGTCTTGCCGGTGGCGGCCGCGGCTGCGACAAACAGCACCGGGAATTCATCGATCGCCAGTGATACCAGGGCCGGATCAATAATGCTGCCGCGCAACTTCGATGACCTGACGCGAATGTCGGCGACAGGCTCTTCGCCTAATAGTTGCGGACTCTCGAGGCTGATATCGGCACCCATATTTTGCAGAATGTCGATCACGCCGGTACGGGTTGGATTGACGCCGACATTAGAAATCAGAACGTCCGCGTTTTCCGCGAGCAACGCCGCGAGCATGACGAACGCAGACGATGACAAGTCGGCGGGCACTTTCACGTGGCACCCGCTGAGCGCCTGGCCGCCCTTCAACGATATCCTGCTGCCCTCGCTTGCAACCTGCACACCCATCGAGCGGAGCATGCGTTCGGTGTGGTCACGCGTGACTGCGGGTTCCGTAACGCGGGTCGTGCCACTCGCGTAAAGGCCAGCCAACAAGACAGCAGACTTAACCTGGGCACTGGCGACCGGCATTTCATAGTCAATTCCGTGCAGGCGTACGCCCCCGGCGATCTGCAACGGCGGAGTTCCATCGCAATCACTATCGATTGCGGCCCCCATTTGGGTCAGCGGCGTGATCACGCGCCCCATTGGGCGGATGGTCAGGGACTCATCTCCAACCAGCGTACTGTCAAAGCGTTGTGCGGCCAACAAGCCCGCCATCAACCGCATCGCGGTCCCGGAGTTACCAAGGTCGAGACTCGTCGCAGGCGCCTTGAGACCGCGCGATCCAACGCCGTCAATCACCATCTCGGTCGGTCCGGCCTGCTCTATGGAGACACCCATTGCACGCATAGCTGCCAGCGTTTGCAAGCAGTCCTCCCCGGCAAGGAAGCCGCTGACCTCGGTGCGCCCATTCGCGATGCTGCCAAGCATGAGCGCGCGATGAGACACGGACTTGTCGCCCGGCACGGTGATTTTCGCGTCTTCGATTTTTGATGGAGTTACTTTGAAATGCATGAGGCTTGCGTGTCAGCCAATCGCTTTCGGATATGCTCCGAGCACCTTGAAAAGCGAGCTCGTTTCTTCCAGCTTCGCCAGCGCTTCCGATATCGGCGAGTCTGCGGCGTGTCCTTCAACGTCAATAAAGAACACATAATCCCATTTGCGTCGCTGTGACGGACGTGACTCAATGCGCGTCATACTCACACCGTGATCTGCCAGCGGCTGCAACAAATGATGTAGTACACCCGCGCCTCCGGCGGTGTCGCTCGTCGAAACAAGCAACGTCGTCTTATCGTCGCCGCTGGACGCAAGCAATTGTCGCCCGACCACCAGGAATCGCGTCGCGTTGTCGGGTCGATCCTCAATATTGTTAACCATTATTTCGAGTTCGTAGACATCCGCCGCCACTTCCGGGCCGATTGCGGCGGTGCCGTTTTCGTCGCGCGCGCGCCGAGCACCGGCCGCGTTACTCGACATGCCAATCAACTCGACGTGCGGGAGATTTTCGCGAATCCAGCCACGGCACTGTGCCAGCGACTGCTCATGCGCGCAGATGCGCTCTATGCTCTCCAGGCCCTTGAACTTGCCCATCAAGTGCTGTTCGATCTTGAGTTCAATCTCGCCAGAGATTTTCAGGGGCGACGTCAGGAACATGTCGAGCGTGTTATTTACCGAGCCCTCGGTGGAATTCTCGATGGGAACCACGCCAAAGTCGGCGGCACCACTCTCCACTTCCTGGAATATTTCGTCGATGGTGTGAAACGGCAATGCCCGAACCGAGTGTCCGAAGTGCTTATAAACGGCCGTTTGCGTAAATGTACCTTCAGGACCGAGGAAACCGATTTTCAGAGGCTCCTGTTGCGCAAGGCAGGCCGACATGATCTCACGGAACAGTCGCAGCATTTCCTCGTCACGCATCGGGCCCTTGTTGCGATCCAACACGTTTCTGAGCACTTCCGCTTCACGTTCGGGAAGGTAGTAGTCAACCGCCGACCCTAATTCACCTTTCGCCACGCCAACTTGCTGCGCGATCTTCGCACGATCATTGATGAGCGACTGGATTTGCTCGTCGATCGCGTTGATGCGCTTGCGAATCTCCGTGAGATCCGGCTTGCTCGTATTGTCGTTCGAACCTGCCATGCAAACCTTGCTAGAAAACCGTAACGCAATCCTCAGGTTACAGGCTTGCCGAGATTTCGCAACGTCAGGACGCCGTCGATCGCCCGAATTTCTTCGAGCAGCTCGGCCGATGGCTCCTTATTGACGTCAACGATCGTGTAGGCGAAATCGCCAACCGACTTGTTGAGGAGGTCCTCGATGTTGAGGCCCGCATTGGCAAGGTCAGTCGAAATCTGACCGACCATGTTCGGCACATTGGCGTTCGCTATGGTCATTCGCCAGGCGTCGAGGCGCGGCAGGCGTGCTTCGGGAAAGTTGACTGAGAACCGGATATTTCCGTTCTCGAGATAGTCCTTGACGTTTTCAGCGACCATGATGGCGCAATTCTCTTCGGCCTCACTCGTCGACGCACCGAGGTGCGGCAATGTCACCGCTTTCGGGTGTGCGATCAATTCCGGCGTCGGAAAATCGGTAACGAACGCATGCAGCTTGCCGCTGTCCAGCGCAGCAATCACGGCATCTTCGTCAACAACGCCACCCCGTGCGAAATTAACCAGCACTGAACCATTATTCATCAGCGCAAGGCGATCAGCGTTCACAATGTTGCGCGTTGCATCAATCAATGGCACGTGCATGGTTACGAAGTCAGCGTGTTGAAACAGCTGGTCCAGTGTTTCCTCCAGCTCGACGCCGGACGATAACTGCCACGCATTGCGCACCGTGATCGCTGGATCAAAGCCTACGACTTTCATGCCTAAAGCGAGCGCCGCATTGGCAACCTCGACCCCGATGGCTCCCAGCCCAATTACGCCGAGAGTCTTGCCCGGCAACTCAAATCCGACGAATTGCTTTTTGCCAGCTTCGACCGCTTTGTTAAGCGCTGCGCCGGTCTCAGTCAATGCGCTGACGTACTCGCGCGCGTTGCACAGGTTGCGCGCCCCGATCAGCATGCCCGCGATTGCGAGTTCCTTGACCGCATTGGCATTGGCGCCAGGCGCGTTAAACACAGGTACGCCTCGAGAGCTCATCGCGTCAATCGGAATGTTGTTCGTACCCGCGCCAGCCCGGCCAACGGCTGCAACCGTGTCGGGGATTTCCATGTCATGCATGTTGTGTGAACGCAGCAAGATGGCGTCCGGATGGGCTAACTCAGACGCTACTTCGTAGCGTTCTCTCGGCAGCCGGCGCAGACCTTCTACAGCGATATTATTCAGCGTTAGGACTTTGAACATTGTGTTACCCGTTGGTTTTCTCGAACGCGGCCATGAACTCGATCAAGGCGTCAACCGCCTCTTCACTCACCGCGTTGTATATTGAGGCGCGCATTCCACCGACAGAGCGGTGGCCTTTCAAGTTGGTCAAACCCACCGCATTGCTCTCTTCAAGGAACTTCGCGTCGAGCGATGCGTCAGCGAGAATGAACGGCACGTTCATCCAGGAACGACAGCCCTTGCTTACAGGATTGCTGTAGAAACCGGAATCGTCGATTGCCGCATACAGCTTGCTCGCCTTGCGCCGATTGACTTCGGCGACCGCGTCAACACCCCCCTTCCCGATCAGGTACTGGAACACGAGGTCGGCTACGTACCATGCAAATGTCGGTGGCGTATTGGTCATCGAGTCCGACTCGGCGTAGGACTTCCAGGTCATCAGGTGGGCGTTGTCCGGCCGCACCTTGTCCAACAAGTCGTTGCGTACGATAACGAGCGTTATACCTGCCGGGCCGATGTTCTTTTGGGCGCCTGCGTAAATGACGCCGAATCGATTCACGTCGATCGGCCGAGATAGAATCGTGCTCGACATGTCCGCAACGAGCGGCAGGTTCCCACCCGGGACGAAATGAAATTCGACGCCAGCTATCGTCTCATTGGGCGTGTAATGCAGATAAGCCGCTTTCTCGCTGCGTTTCCAGCTGGCCTCTTCCGGAATGTACGTGAACTTTTTGTCCGACCCGTCTGCAATCACGTTGACGTTGCAAAACTTCTTCGCCTCGCCCGCGGCCTTTTTGCCCCAGCTGCCGGTAACCACGTAGTCAGCCGTATCGTCAGGTCCCGCGAGATTCAGCGGTACCATCGACATCTGCAACGTCGCACCTCCCTGGGTAAACAGCACGCTGTAGTCATCGGGTATCTGCAGCAATTTGCGAATATTGGCCTCCGCACGAGCCGCCAACGCGACGAAGTCTTTACCGCGGTGACTCACCTCCATAACGGTCATGCCCGTGCCTTGCCAGTCGGGGATATCGTTGCGGATAGTTTCGAGAACTTCGAGGGGCAGCGCCGCTGGTCCGGCACTGAAATTGAAAACGCGCGACATGTCGCTGGGGTCCTTGGGCTGAAGGGGGATTATTTTGGGCCGCGTATTGTTACGGTTTAAGGAACGAATTGCACTAAGTAAATAACGACTACTTATGCAGCGGCAGCGTTGGAAAAACGCACCAACATAGTGCGTTACTCGTCGTCTTCTTCGATCGACTCGATCCGTGCCAGACCCACCAGCCTCTGTCCGCTCCCGACGCGAATTAGCCTGACACCCTGGGTATTGCGTCCCATGATCGAGATATCCTCGACGCCCGTCCGGATGAGCGTGCCATTCGAGCTGATCAGCATAATTTCGTCCTCGGTCGCGACCTGCAGCGCGCCAACTGTTCTGCCGTTGCGGTCCGTCGTTTGAATACCTATTACACCCTGGCCACCGCGACCCTGTATCGGGAAATCATCGACCGGCGTCCGCTTGCCGTAGCCATTCTCGGTCGCCGTAAGAATCAAGCCGTCGCTTATGATTGTGAGTCCGATCACCTCATGGCCGTCCGGCAGTTTGATCCCACGGACGCCCGCGGCACCGCGGCCCATCGGACGCACGTCGGCCTCCTTGAACCTGATCGCCTTTCCGTGACTGGCCACCAGCAGGATTTCCGCGTCGCCATCAGTTATTGCGACGTCTACAAGCTTGTCATTGCCGCGAAGATCGACAGCGATGATGCCGCTCGCTCTCGGTCGCGAGAACTGCTTCAGCGGCGTCTTCTTGACGGTTCCGCCCGAAGTGGCCATAAAAACGAAATGCCCGTCTTCGTAGTCTCGGATAGGCAGCACCGCATTAATTCTCTCGCCCTGATCCAGCGGCAACAGATTCACAATGGGCTTACCCCGTGAACCACGACTCGCCTGTGGCACCTGGTAGACTTTGAGCCAGTACATTTTGCCGCGGCTTGAAAAACACAGGATCGTGTCGTGCGTATTGGCAACGAACAGGTTGTCGATGAAATCCTCGTCCTTCACCTTGGTCGCCGAGCGGCCGCGCCCACCACGCTTCTGCGCCTGGTAGACATCGATAGGCTGTGCTTTCGCATAGCCGCCGTGCGAGAGCGTCACAACCACTTCCTCTTCGGGTATCAGGTCTTCGACACTGAGATCGGAATGATCCTGGACGATCTCCGTGCGCCGCTCGTCGCCGTAGCTGTCACGCATGTCCACGAGTTCTTCGCGTATCACGGCGACGAGCCTGTCCGGATCGGCAAGAATCTCAGAATATTCTTTAATTTTAACCAGTATCTCTTTGTATTCTTTTACTATTTTTTCTTGTTCCAGGCCCGTGAGTCGATGCAGCCGCAGGTCAAGAATTGCCTGGGCTTGCACCGCGGACAAATGGTATTCGCCGTCCACAAGGCCACTGCCAGCGCCAAGTCCATCCGGTCGGGTGTCGGTATCCCCCGCACGTTCCAACATGCCCGTGACCTCGCCGGGCGACCATGCCCGACCCATCAGGCCCACCTTCGCTTCCGCCGGCGAAGTCGAGGCCTTGATCAGTGCGATGACGTCATCGATGTTCGCCAGAGCCACAGTCTGGCCTTCGAGTACATGTGCCCGATCGCGCGCTTTGCGAAGATCGAAAATTGTCCTGCGAGTGACGACCTCACGACGATGCGCAAGAAACGCCTCCAGCACCTGTTTCAGGTTCAGTAGCTTGGGCTGGCCGTCGCGCAGCGCAACCATGTTGATGCCGAACACGCTTTGCATCGGAGTTTGCTTGTAAAGATTATTCAAGACGACGTCGCTGACCTCGCCCTGCCTGAGCTCGATGACGATCCGCATGCCGTCTTTATCCGACTCGTCGCGCAGCTCGCTGATGCCCTCGATACGTTTCTCGCGTACGAGGTCGGCAATCTTCTCGATCAGGCGTGCCTTGTTCACCTGGTAAGGCAGTTCCGTGACGATAATGGCCTCTTTGCCGCGGGCATTGATCGTTTCGATCGACGTACGGGCCCGAATGTGGACGCGTCCACGTCCCGTTCGGTAGGCGGAGTAAATACCCTGTGCACCGTTGATAATACCGGCCGTCGGAAAATCAGGACCCGGTATATGCTGCATCAAGGCCGGCACTCCGACGCCCGGATCTTCGATCACGGCGAGGCAGGCGTTAATGACCTCGGTCAGGTTGTGCGGCGGGATGTTCGTCGCCATGCCCACAGCGATGCCCGATGAGCCGTTGACCAGCAGGTTCGGGATGCGTGTCGGCATGACCGAGGGTTCACTCTCGGAGCCATCATAATTCTCAACGAAATCGACGGTTTCCTTCTCAATATCGGCGAGCAGTTCCTGGGCGATCTTGGCCATCCGAACTTCGGTGTATCGCATGGCGGCTGGTGAGTCACCATCCACCGAGCCGAAGTTACCCTGCCCATCCACGAGCATGTAGCGCATCGAAAAAGGCTGCGCCATGCGAACAATCGTGTCGTACACAGCCGAATCGCCGTGTGGGTGGTACTTACCGATAACGTCGCCGACGACGCGCGCCGATTTCTTGTAGGACTTGTTGAAGTCATTGCCGAGTTCTCGCATGGCATGCAAGACACGACGATGCACTGGTTTGAGGCCGTCACGCACATCGGGCAACGCCCGACCAACGATGACGCTCATCGCGTAGTCCAGATAGGACTGCTGCATCTCCTCTTCGAGGCTTACGGACAGCAATTCCTGTGCAACTTCAGCCATATTTTCCTACTTTCCTAGCTCACAATCTCAGCCTGATTCCGCCCTTGAGGATCGGAATCTAGACGTCGATTTTTGGTGGTTTTCAAGCGGACCAGAATCTTGCTTTCGCCGGGCCTTTGAGGGCCTTTTCCGAGGTCCCAATCAGGCCTCAAATGATACCACAGGGGGCATCGAAACAGCAGTTTTTCAACGCCATAAAAAACACGGAAAGGTAGCGCTGGCGCTGCTCTGGGCGACGCGTATACTGCGGCGACTATGCATCATTGTGACACCCTGATCGCGCCACGCTGGTGCATCCCGGTCGAGCCTTCCGGCGTCGTCTTAACCAGCCATGCCGTGGTCGTCATCGACGGAAAAATTACCGACCTTCTGCCGCTCGAAAAGGCGCTCGCATCCTATCAACCCAGCGTGCTGATCGAGCGCCCTGAACATGCCCTTATTCCCGGCCTCGTCAACGCACACACGCATGCCGCAATGACACTGTTTCGTGGTCTTGCCGAGGACATGCCGCTGGAGCCCTGGTTACGCGAAGGAATCTGGCCGGCCGAAAAACGCTGGGTCAGTGCGGAAATGGTCCGTGATGGTACGGAACTCGCTATCGCCGAGATGCTGTCCGCCGGCATTACCTGTTTTAGCGACCAATATTTCTACCCCGAAATCGTTGCCGAGACGGCCGTTGATCTGAACATGCGCGCCATGATCGGCACACCGGTCGTCGAATTTCCGACGAGCTGGGCGCGGAATGCCGAGGAGTACCTCCGTAAGGGATCCGATCTGGTCCACGATCCCTACGCGGAGCACCCGCTGATCGCTACCTGCTATGCGCCCCATTCCATCAGCGCGCTGACGGACGAGTCGTTCACTGAGCTGAGAGTACTGGCCGACCAACTTGATGTTCCGGTGCAGATGCATTTGCATGAGACCGCTGCAGAAATCGCCGCATCCATCCAACAAACCGGTAAACGCCCCTGCGAGCGCCTCGACGAACTTGGTCTCGTCAATGCCTCGCTGCTCGCCGTGCACGCCATACATATGACGGATGACGAGATACAACGCCTCGCGGAAGCCGGCGTGAACGTCGCACACTGCCCGCGGTCCAACCTGAAGCTCGCGAGTGGTATTGCGCCTGTCTATGCTTACAAAGCGAACGGCGTGAATGTTGCGATTGGCACCGACAGCGCAGCAAGCAATAACGTGCTGGACGTTCTCGCTGAAATACGCCTCGCGGCATTACTTTCGAAGGCAACGTCCGAGGACGCGTCATCTGTCAGCGCAGCCGAAGCACTCCACTTGGGTACGTTGGGCGGCGCCCAGGCGCTCGGGCTGGCGCACACCACGGGTTCGGTAACAAAGGGCAAATGGGCCGACCTCGTGTGTGTTGACCTCAGTCGTCTCAACAGCCAGCCGATCTACGACGTGGAATCGCAACTGGTCTACACCGCGGATGCCAGCCAGGTCTCGGACGTGTGGGTCGCTGGCAAACATCAACTGGATAATGGTGAACTCACCCATATAAATACTGACGAATTGCTCGAACGCAGCAATGAATGGCGAGAACGTATCGCCGCGACAAAGGACTGATTACAGGCTGCAACCAGATGACGACCGTAAGAGACAACGTGGATTTGGCGGAACTCGCCAAGTTCGACAGTTTGGCATCGCGCTGGTGGGATACGGAGGGTGACTTCAAGCCCCTGCACGATATCAACCCGCTACGAATGGACTGGCTACGGCAACACGTGAAGCTGTCAGGTTGCCGCGCTTTGGACATCGGTTGTGGCGGCGGCATCCTTGCCGAGTCCATGGCAGCTGCGAACGCGACCGTCACAGGCATCGACATGGCCGAAGGACCGTTGTCCGTCGCCCGCCTACATCAGCATGAATCGGGCGCCAAGGTCGACTATCGGCAAGCGACCGCCGAGGATCTTGCGGCCACCGAAGCTGGTGAATATGACATCGTCACCTGTCTCGAGATGCTCGAGCACGTACCCGACCCATCGCAAGTCGTGCGGTCCTGCGCCGAGCTCGTGAGGCCTGGCGGACATGTGTTCTTCTCGACAATTAATCGCAATCCCAAGTCTTTCCTGTTCGCGATCGTCGGTGCCGAATTCGTTCTAAAACTGTTGCCCAGCGGCACCCATGACTATGCGAAGTTCATCCGGCCGTCGGAACTCGAAAAATGGGCGCGCAACGCGGGACTGCAACTTAAAGCCAGCATCGGCTTGCATTACAACCCGCTGAGCAAAGAGTATTCACTGGGTTCGAATGTCGACGTGAACTACCTGATGTATTTTCAGAGACCCGCCAACTGATGCAGATTCAGGACGATGCTTTTGATCTCGTGTTATTTGATCTGGACGGCACACTTGTGGACACCGCGCCCGATATGGTCGCGACGCTGCAGGACATGCAGCGAGATCACGGCCATGAGCCCGTAGCGTACGACCTCGGGCGCTCCAACGTGTCCAACGGTGCGATGGGACTGTTGCGTATCGGTTTCCCCGAGGCTGGCGAGGACGATCGTGAGCTCCTGGTTGGTGAATACGTGGAGCGCTACGAAGAACGGCTGTGCGAGCTCACCACGGTCTTTGCCGGACTCGATACCCTGCTCGACAATCTCGATGAGGCAGGATGCCCATGGGGCGTCGTGACGAACAAGCCTGAGCACCTGACGAATCCTTTGCTCGAACAGCTCGGGCTCGCCCAACGCAGCGTGTGCGCGATCAGCGGCGATACGTTGCCGGTCCGTAAACCCGAGCCGGCGCCACTCCTGCTGGGCTGCGACATCGCCGGCGTAGACGTACACCGCGCCATTTACATCGGTGATGCGGCGCGTGATATTGAAGCCGGTCTGCGCGCCGGCGTAGCCACGATTGCGGCCGCCTACGGTTACATCACCGAGGAAGATGATCCGCGTGAGTGGGGTGCCGATATCATCGCCATCGACACCGAAGAACTTACACAAATCGTCCTTAAAGCGGTTAACCTTGAGTCCTGATGATCTCAGTCACAATCGATCCTGTTTACGTCGAAGTCGGGTTGCCAGCGCTGGCTATTGGACTCGCCCTGGGTCTCCTGATCATGTGGTTGGCCAGTCGACCACGACAGAAACGATTACACGATGAGATCAATCTGCTCGGCAGCAACCTGAAGAATCAGGAAGCGCTGCAGGCAGAGCGCGAGACGGCGTTCGAACTGGCAAACGCGAAACTAACCTCTGCATTTTCTAATCTCGCTAACGAATCGCTCAAATCCAATAGTGAAAATTTCTTGAGATTGGCCGAACAGAACCTCGGCACCCAGCAAGAAAAAGCCAAGCGTGAGTTGAGCGAACGAGAAAAAGCGGTCGAGGCGCTGGTCAAACCTATTCGCGATGCCCTCGAGGCCTCGCAAAAACAGATCTCGGAGCTCGAGAAATCACGCAGCGAAGCTTATGGCGGCATCAAGAACCAGATTGAGGCAATGCAGCTCAGCCAGAAGTCGCTGACTCAGGAGACCCAGAATCTCGTCAACGCGCTGCGGCGGCCCGAAGTTCGTGGTCGCTGGGGAGAAATAACATTGCGCCGTCTGGTTGAACTCGCGGGCATGGTCGAACACTGCGATTTCGTCGAACAGGTGCACAGCGTTAGCGATGGGCAGATTGTGCGGCCTGACATGATCGTCAAGTTGCCGGACCAGCGACAGCTGGTTGTCGATGTTAAGACACCGTTAGACGCCTACCTGCAAGCGGCCGAAGCAAGCGACGACGCGCAACGAAAGCTCGGCCTGGAACGCCACGCAAAAAACGTCCGCTCGCACATTCGTATGCTGGCGTCCAAGGCCTATTGGGACCAGTTCGATGAGAGCCCGGAGTTCGTCATTCTGTTCATCCCGGGTGACCAGTTCCTGAGCGCGGCACTGAGTGAAGAGCCGGATCTCATCGAATACGCGTTATCGAAGCAAATTATCCTGGCGACACCAACCAGCCTGGTGGCGTTGCTGAAGGCCGTCGCCTACGGCTGGCGGCAACTCTCGCTGGCCGATAATGCCAAGGAGATAAGGATACTGGCAGAAGACCTGTACGGACGTCTCGCAACCTTCGTCACCCATATGAACCGGGTCGGCCGGCAACTCGCCAGCAGCGTCGAGAATTACAACAAAGCTGTCGGCTCTCTGGAGCGCAGCGTCCTGCCGGGGGCTCGCAAATTCGTGGAACTCGGTGTACATGCGAAAAAAGAAGTGGAACAACTGGAAACGCTGGAACCCGTACCGCGAACGATGATTGAAGGAAGCGACTCTTGAGCGTTGATCCGCGGACCTACACCTACAGCGACGATTTGCTGCGTGATCGCATAATCCTGATTACGGGCGCGAGTGACGGTATCGGCCGGGCGCTGGCGCTGCATGCGGCGAGCCTGGGAGCGCAAGTCATCCTGCACGGTCGCGACGTCGACAAACTCGAGAAAGTGTATGACGAGATCGAGGCAATTGACGGTGCACCACGCCCCTCTATAGCCGTATTGGACCTTGCCTCGGCGAACAGCGAGTCATACACAACGCTCGCCGCGAGCATGGAGCAGGAGTTTGGACGGCTGGATGGCCTGGTACTGAATGCCAGCATTCTGGGTGAACGGTTTTCGATCGAACAGTATGATGCCGTCACCTGGCAGCGCGTAATGCACGTCAACGTTACCTCCGCCTTTGCGATGACCCAGGTCTTCCTGCCACTACTGAATAAATCGGAGGATGCTTCTGTCATCTTTACGAGCAGCGGCGTCGGCCGGAGAGGCAAAGCTTTCTGGGGTGCTTATGCCGCCTCCAAGTTTGCAACCGAGGGCTTGTCACAGGTGCTGGCCGATGAACACCGACACAGTAACATGCGTTCCAACTGCATCAACCCGGGTCCCATACGCACCAAGATGCGGCTTGAGGCGTATCCGGCCGAAGATCGCGACAGGCTCAAACGCCCCGAAGACATTCTGTCGTCCTATGTGTACCTGCTAGGGCCGGACGGCCTGGGCGTGACCGGCCAGAGCATTGATGCACAGTAAATTCTTCTGATAACAAAGAACTTTAATAAGACTACTTAGTTCTTTGTTTTCTAAGTGGTTTTCGCTTCTTCCTCTGGTAGCTTAGGTCACCGGGCATTTTCAACCCCGCCGCATGGTACAAGGTTCGCACCTGTGCTGGCGCCAGTGCTTCGTACCTCCCGCGACGAACCTTTCTTGGCAACTGGATCGGCCCGTAGGCAGTCCGAATCAAGCGGCTAACCTCATAGCCTATGGCCTCCCAGAGCCTCCTGACCTCACGATTGCGACCCTCTTTCAGGGTCACGTTGAACCAGCGATTGGCACCGTCACCACCCGCGTGTTCAATCGTATCGAAGTGTGCGAGCCCGTCCGACAACTCAATTCCGGACTGCAGCTTTTCGAGTTCCGCCCGCCTGGGATTGCCGTGGACTCGTACGGCGTACTTGCGAGAAATCTCGGCCGACGGATGCATCAACGCGTGGGCGAGCGCCCCATCGGTAGTGAGGATCAAGAGTCCCGTAGTAACGAGATCCAGGCGGCCAACGGCGACCCAGCGAGCCCCCTTGAGCTGTGGCAGCGCATCGAATACCAGTTTACGACCTTCGGGGTCGTCGCGGCTCGTGACCTCATCGCCCGGCTTGTTGTAGATGATATGACGATGTGGCTGCGCGATGCTGCGTAACGACAGCGGACGGTCGTCCAGGGTAATTTTTTCTGTCCCTTCTATAGGCTCACCAAGTTCGGCCTGACGCCCGTCGACCGTGAGTCGTCCTTCCCTGATCCAGGTTTCTACTTTTCGGCGTGAGCCATGGCCGGCTGCCGCAAGGACTTTCTGGATGCGCTCAGCCAACCGGATCCGGCCACTTCGAAACCACGAGGTCCTCGCCCGCCGCAGCTTCGATTAGTACGTCCGGTTCATCGTCCGGTTCGTCTTCGCTTTCCGGAAGCAGCAGCGGTAAATCGTTGGCGGCTGCTTCCGCGGTCGCATCGGCGCCACTCTCAGATTGGTCTTCGACCTCAGGGAGATTCAGCTGCACGCGCAGGCTTTCCCAGTCGGACAGATCAGCGAGCGGCGGCAGGTCATCGAGTTTTTTCAGGCTGAAGTAGTCAAGAAACGCCTTGGTCGTAGCAAACATGGCCGGACGACCGGGAACGTCGCGGTGCCCAACGACGCGAACCCAATCGCGCTCCAGCAACTGACGAACGATATTGGAGCTCACGGCAACCCCACGAATCTCCTCGATTTCACCACGAGTAATCGGCTGCCGGTAAGCTACCAGTGCCAGTGTCTCGAACATCGCACGGGAGTAGCGCGGCGGCCGTTCTTCCCAGAGCTTCTGCAACCTGTCGGCCATCGAGGCTTTAACCTGCATCCGAAAGCCCGATGCCACCTCGGAGACGACGATGCCGCGCCCCTCGTATTCTTCGTTTAGTGTGGCGATGGCTTTGCGTATCTCCGCTTTCTCGGGCGCCATGCGTCCGTCGAACAGGCCTTTGAGTTGATCGATATTCAAGGGCCGGCCAGCAGCCAGCAGTGCGGCTTCGATAAAGTGCTTTATTTCAGTAGCGTCCATTCAGGCTTATTCTCAATCTGACTCGTTGTTTTGGGATACACCTACGGCATCGTCGTCAGTCACCAAACGAACCGCAGACGCTGCCCGAATGTGGAGCGGCGCGAATTCCTCGGACTGTACAACTTCGATGACCGACTCACGCAGTAGTTCGAGCAACGCGATAAAAGTAACAGCAACACCCATGCGCCCTTCTTCTGCGTCGAACAGGTCTGCGAAGCCCGTAAATCTACCCGCCTTGATGCGAGTGAGAATCTCGCTCATGCGTTGTCGCACTGACAGCGGTTCGCGCTGCATGTGGAGATTGGAAAACATTTCTGCACGTCTGAGAACATCGTGAAATGCCAGCAGCAGCTCTTTCAGTGTTACGTCCGGTAATTGCGTTACGACTTTGCGCTCCGGCGCATCAGCACTGGCCACAAACACGTCGCGCTCGAGACGCGGCAGATCGCTGATGTCTTCAGCCGCCTCCTTGTAGCGTTCGTATTCCTGCAAGCGGCGCACGAGCTCAGCACGAGGATCGTCTTCCTCATCCTCTTCGACCTCAGGCCTCGGCAGCAACATGCGTGACTTGATCTCGGCGAGCATCGCCGCCATGAGCAGGTACTCGCCCGCCAGGTCCAGCTGCAGCTCGGTCATGAGATCTATGTACTGAACGTACTGCCTGGTGATCTCGGCGATTGGAATATTGAGGATGTCGATGTTCTGGCGCCGAATAAGATAGAGCAGCAGATCCAGCGGACCTTCAAACGCCTCCAGA
>Ga0255052_10000937_pt1 | contig 22745 bp, 21 predicted proteins | sample JV7_2_21_MG_FD_188632 | JGI IMG/M metagenome (GOLD analysis project Ga0255052, IMG submission 188632) | Seawater microbial communities from Jervis Inlet, British Columbia, Canada - JV7_2_21 | ecosystem: Environmental > Aquatic > Marine > Inlet | place: Canada: British Columbia | collected... | reverse complement strand
TGCAGTCCACATGGCGCCAGACGCGCCACACTCGAGGCGAGGAGGATTTTAATTTAAAGGCCGGTAGCGCAGCACGCAACCCGCCGGGAGCGTTGCTCAGGCCCCGAGATCGCGAATCTAGACTCTGATTCGACCCATGCCGATTAACAAGAGTGTAACGGCTATCAGCGCAACCGCTGCGACTCCGAAAAACATGCAGACCATAAAGATCATCTGTTCCATCGCTCTCTCCCACAACCAGCTCTGCTGGAGGTTAGGCTAGATTGAGGTTTGCGGATATGGGGGAATCTACCTACGCGGGTGACTGAAGGACGTTTCCTGGCCCAGATAACGGCTGCGCATCGCCTCATGTCGTTTCGGCGGATACTCCTCAACGATGAGTTTGCGAACATGGTTTCGGCCGACCAGAACCTGATCTTCAGCAATTTTCAGTAAAGATCGGGCATCCTCCAGCGTTTCGACGGCTTCTTGCGCATGCCTGGGCTTCACAGAGTCGGCTTTTGCCCGCAATCGATCGAGATTCCTGGCGGCCTTGTCGACGGCGTTTCCGGCCACCCTCGCCTCCTGCTCCCGTTTTCGCAGTTGCCCCACGGCTGCCTTGAGACGACCGCGAGACGAGTCCTGATAGGCCCTGAACAGCACAAACAGGATAACGCCCGTTGCCAGCACGCTCGCAATGACAAGCGCCCAGTTTTTTGTCAGGAATTCGATCGTCATGGCGAAACCGTAGCGCAAAAGACCTCGCGATTCCGGGATGCAGCACCGCTTCGCTGAAAATTATGACGCAATATGCGTTACATTTATAATACGTTTAGCGTACAATGCACCGCATGACGAAGACCAAGATATCGACGCTGAATTTGCGCATTAACCCGTTGATCAAAGAAGCGGTGCGTGAGGCAGCCTCGAAAGAGCATCGAAGCGTTGCCAATATGGTCGAAGTCCTGATTCGTCGTCACTGCGACCAGGCTGGTATCACGATCCCTGAACAGTCGGACCTATTCCCGAGGAATGAGAATGGATGAAAAAATGTTGAAAGCAATGGTCGCCGCCGGCGCCATCAAAAAAGTCGACATTATCGCCAGTGGCGCCCGTTTTCATGTCGAGGCGAGCACACCGAACGGTCCGATCACGGCGGAAACGCGCAAAGGCAAGGTAAAAACCTGGGTCACCCTCGACGCCGCCGCGAAATGGGTCCGCGGTCTCGGAATAGGCGGTGCTCGCGTCAATATGACCCACTGGCAACCGGGCCAACGCGAGCTTTCCGTCTGAACCTAGTCCTCAGATGTTTCTGACGGCCAACCGGTACCAAACGGGAACGGCTTGTCGTCAGTGTTGAACGTCAGATAGCGAACGATCTGGAACAGATAACTCGCAATTCCCTGTCCAAGTTGGCGTAATTCCTGATTGACCTTGCCGGTAAACAAGACCATGAGGAAACCGAGGACCACGACGACACTGGCGACCATGCATGCCAGGCCGGCCAACAATCCATAAATGCACATGAAGAGCAGTCGAAGCCAGGTTGTCCTGGATTTCAGATTTTGCTCGATCTTGCCGTTATCCGCGTCTTCGATATTGGCCTGATCTACGGTTGGGTTGTCGTTACTCACTTTCTGTTCTCCCATTGTCGGTGCTAAAAAAGTACAGCACCTGTTCATAACCCATTGTTACAATATTCGACCTTTCTGGCCACCAAGAATTCACTCTCTCATGATGATTTACAACAACACAGCTCTGGCTGTCTGTACATTGCTACTTGCCGCATGCGGGCAATCGTCCACCGACACTTCTGCTAGCGGCGACCCGGCCGAAGCCGCACGTCGTATTGCCGCAAGCAGCATCATTGTTGATACGCACATTGATGCGCCAATGGCGCTAAAAGAAACGCCTGCCGATATCTCCGCAGCAGCAAGCGACCGTCAGTTCGACTATCCGCGTGCGAAGGCTGGTGGTCTTAATGCACCGTTTATGTCGATCTATACCGACCCAAAACTTGAGGCATCGGGTCAATCCTATGCCGCGGCGGAGGAACTGATCGATATCGTGGAGCAAATGGTCAGCGATGCGCCAGACAAGTTCGCAATCGCGCTGTCACCAAGCGATGTTCGCGAGCAGTTCGCGACAGGACTCATTTCATTGCCGATGGGCATGGAGAACGGTTCACCTATAGATGGCGACCTGGCCAACATCAAATACTTCTATGATCGTGGTATTCGCTACATCACGCTCGCGCACAGTCTCACAAATCAGATTTCAGATTCTTCTTACGACGAGAACCAACAGTGGAATGGTTTGAGTGAATTCGGTATCGAAGTCGTCAGGGAAATGAACCGCGTAGGCGTTATGGTCGATATCAGTCACGTGTCAGACGATGCGTTCTGGCAGGTTATGGAGGTCACCGCAGTACCTGCCATCGCATCGCATTCTTCGGCACGGCATTTCACGCCAGGCTTCGAGCGCAATATGAGCGACGACATGATCAAGCGACTCGGAGAAAACGACGGCGTCATTCAACTCAATTTCGGTTCAGGCTTCATCACGGCAAAAGCGCGGCAATACAGCTCGAAGCGGCAAGCTGCCGGGAAGGCATTCCTGGCGGAAAACCCCGACATGAGCTACTCGGATCTAAAGGTGGAATTCCTGCCATCATTCGAGGCAGAACACGGCGTTATCCCGTTCGCGACACTTGAGGACGTTCTCGACCACTTTGATCACGTTGTTGATCTCGTTGGCATCGACCACGTCGGCATCGGCTCCGATTTCGACGGTGTCGGCGACTCGCTACCGACGGGGCTGAAAGATGTCGCGGCCTACCCCAATCTAATCGAGGGGCTCTTAAAGCGTGGCTACAGCGAAGAAGACATCCGCAAAGTCCTTGGTGAAAACCTGTTGCGAGTTTGGGGCGAAGTTGAATCCTACGCAGCTGCAGCAAACTGAGGATGACCATTCAGTGCCTGAATGTCCGCTGTTGATTCGGCCCCGATAATTCGGACCAGTTGCTTAAGTCTGCATTAGCTGACCTTACACATGGAGCCTACATAGTGAGAGTTTTCTTTTATGGCCTCTTTATGGATGAGAGTTTGCTCGCCACGAAGGGAATAGAGCCTTCTGAGGTAAATTTAGGCTTTGTGGGCGGTTATGGTTTGTGCATCGGTGAGCGGGCAACATTGGTCCGCCGTCCAGATAGCCGCGCCTACGGAGCCATGATGGATATCGCTCCAAGCGAGGCAACAGAACTGTATGCAGAGGAAAGCGTCGCGGATTACTTGCCGGAGCCGGTGATTGTCGAACTCATGGATGGCACACAGGTTGAAGCAACTTGCTACAACTTGCCTAGCGATAAAGTGACTGGGGCCAACAAAGAATATGCAGAGTCGCTATTGGACGTCGCCACCAGATTGAATTTCCCTGATTCTTACCTGGACCAAATTAGGCAGGCGCGAACGTAGTGGAAAATCGGTCTGTCGACTGGCCGCATATGGACTCCTCCTCTGTATTCGACACCCGGGGATCAATAATGCGAACGATGCTGATTCTGAGTTCTATCGCATTGTTGATTCACGCCTCGGGTGCCGTTGCACAGGAACCCGATATCCGCGGGGTCTACCCGAATGAGGTCTTCGATGAGATTGTCGTTGTGGGTACAACCCGATGCGGAAGCTGGCCGATTGAACATCAGCGCCTCAGAGGTTGCGTATATGCGGAACTCGAGAAGAAAGACTTTCCGATGGTGTTGCAGGCGCGGCAAGACTTTCTTTCGGATTGCCTGATTTGTTCGGCTAGCCGGTGCACGATGAAGTCATGGCCGGAAGACTGGATAAAGGAAAAGCGATTTTGTAAGAGGGTCTTCAGGACGCCGACCAGGGTTCCAAGATTCATGAATCCGGATGTTCGCGTCAAACCGTTGAGAGTAACGTACACTTTTAGTATATCCACCGAAGGCAAGGTTCAGAGTATCGACCTGATTTCGTTTGACGGCGATATTGAAGAAGCGGAACTATTGCGTCTCATCAGAAACGGAGCAGCCAAAACGCGATTTGAGCCGATAATTGTATTTGATATGGCATACGAACTCATTGGATTGCGTGATAGTTTCATACTGGATGACCTGTAAAACACCGCGGAAACGTGTGGGCCGTCTTGTTGGAGCGCCTCTCGAGGCGCGACTGGTTCGCGCTCCAAGGAGCGCTCCAACACCTGCACCACAACTTGATGTTGGAGCGCCTCGCGAGGCGCGACTGGTTCGCGCTTATTATCCCCCTTGAGGGGACCAAGGAGCGCTCCAACACGTACACCCATAACTCGCTGTTTTTTTTGATAGAAACAGCGTCTTATTAAGTTTTCTGCTCGCGCTAATTTGCGAAAAAATACCAGTAAGCGCCAAGTATGATGGCGATGACGACGATCATCTTGATCATCCCGCCTGCCCCACCTTCCTCAGTCATATTTGAGTCAAACGCCGAATCGTTGCGACGTTCTCTGGCGAGCGCGTCGATGGCGTGTTTGGCATCGGCGAGTCCGAGGCCGGTTTCCTCACGCAATAATTTTATGGCCTCAATCTTTCGGCCATTATCAACAGCCGCAATCACGTCTTCAGAAAAAGAGAATTGCTGCTCGTCCACGCTTGTCTCCCGCGGCCCTTAGGTCGCAATTATGTCCAGCAGGACGTAGCGTAACAGTACTTCGTAACTTGATTGGTCGAGTTTCGTTCCATCCGGTATTTCGAATGTATGTAGCAGTGTATCGTCAGCATCACGAATTTCCTGAAACAGCGTCTCGCCTTCCCGGTAGACTCGATACTTGACGTCGCGAGACTCATCGGACTTGAGTAACACCTGGCTTTCGGTCCAGTCCTGAATCATTGCCTGCATCATGCTTCCCTCCGTGCAGCATCATCGCCTAAGCAAACGACCTGCAAAGGCCGTGCCAATGTACACTCCAGGACTTTCGCGATGTTTTACAAAGACTTACGAATTGAGTGATTACAGCCTTCAAGAGCGTGACCGCCTTATTTGTCACAAAATGACCCGATATTCAGGCGTTTTGCGACAACGCATTGACATAATTCTTTGCCTACAACGGCCAGACGGCAAGAATCGTCGGTACCGATATAGCGACAATCAGAATCTCGAGAGGTAGGCCCATACGCCAATAGTCGCCGAAGCGATAACCGCCAGGGCCCATGATCAAGGTGTTGTTCTTGTGCCCTATCGGTGTAAGGAAAGCGCATGACGCCGCGACCGCCACTCCCATCAGGAACGGATCGGGACTGACGCTCAGACGGTTGGCAATTTCCAGCGCGATCGGCGCCGCGATGACTGCGGTCGCCGTGTTGTTCATGACATCGGACAAAGTCATCGTAACGACGACGAGCAGTAACAAAACAATAGCCGGAGAAAAACCGGCTGAGATGTCGACAATACCTGCGGCGATAAGCCCGGTACCGCCGGTGTCCTGCAAAGCTGATCCAATCGGAATCATCGACCCGAGCAGCACGATCACAGGCCACTCAATGGAATTGTACACTTGACGGATTGGCACGATGTTGAAAACGACGTAGGCCGCCGCGACGCAACCCAGCGCAACGGGCAAGTAAACCAATCCAACACTTGCTGCAACGATTGCCGCAACGAACAGACCGACCGCAAGCCAGACCTTATTGCGTTGAATCACGCGTTGACCGCGATCTGCCAACGGCAGCAAACCCAGTCGACCCGTTACATCAGCCAGACGTTCATCCGGTCCGAGTAACAGCAGAACATCGCCGGGCTGCAGCGCGAGTCTTCTGACATTGTCACGAAAGCGCCGCCCCTGCCGGGAAACACCCACCAGCGCCACGCGGTAGCGGTATAACAGCTTAAGCGATTTTGCGGACCGTCCTGCAAGACGTGACGACTCCTGCACGACTACTTCGTTCAGCATCAGGTCATCGCTATCGAGCAGGCCTTCGCCCTTGCCTACATAGTCGAGTTTTAGCACGCCAAGTGCTTCTTCCAAGCTGTCGGGGCTTGCTTCAATGACCAATACGTCAGCGGCCCTGATCTCTGCAACTCGCGCGAGGCCAGGCAGTCGCCGTCCACGTCGAATCAAACCAACGATTTCAATGTCGCTTTTCTCAGCCAGGTCATCAAGATCACGAACCCGCTTGCCAATGATGTCCGACCCGTCCGGTACTCGAACTTCTGCAATGTAGTCGGCGAGATCAAACAACTCCTGTGCCGCGTCATCGGATTGTCGCTCCTTGGGCAGCAGGCGCCAGCCGATCAGAGCTACATACGCGACACCAACCGCAGCACAAGCCAGACCAACAGGAGCAAAGTCGAACATCTTGTAGGGTTCGCCGAGAGCATCCCCTCGAAACTCGGCAACCACGATATTGGGTGGCGTGCCAATCAGGGTGATCATGCCGCCGAGAATTGATGCAAACGACAGTGGCATTAGAGATAAGGCCGGGCTGCGGCCGCTCTTCTTCGCCGCTTGCAGCTCCAATGGCATTAGCAATGCGAGTGCCGCAACGTTGTTCATGATCGCCGAAAGGGTCGCTGCGAGTCCTGACATGATGCTGATATGTGCTGCAAGCTTGCGGCCAGCATCGACGACATAGCGTGCCAGCAATTCAATGACACCGGAGTTTGAGAGCCCCCGACTGACGACCAGTACCAGAGCAATAATGACGGTTGCAGGATGTCCAAAACCGGCAAATGCCTGCTCCTTCGGCACAATACCAAGCAGGAGAGCCGCAAGTAGCGCGACAAACGCGACAAGGTCGTAGCGCCAGCGTCCCCAGATAAGAAATACGAACACAAGAAACAAGAGTCCGAACAGCATCCCCTGGTCTGTCGTCACAATTAGCAAACTCAAGCGCAAAGAGACTGCTGACAATAGCAGAACCCGGCAAAGGCACGGTACGATAACGGCATGTACATTGTCGTCTTCCTGCTGATCATTGCCGTGGTCGTGTTTGGTCCCGGGCTGTGGGTGCGACGCGTTCTCGATCGCTACAGCCAGCCTGCCGATCGTTACGCGGGTACCGGAGCACAACTGGCCCGACATTTGCTGAACAAGAACGGCTTGGAAGCTGTTGCGGTGGAACGAAGCACTCAAGGCGATCACTATGATCCCGAAGACAAGGCAGTGCGGCTTACGGACGACAAATTTGACGGTAAATCATTGACAGCGATTACAGTCGCCGCACATGAAGTCGGTCACGCCATGCAGGATCACCAGGGCTACGCCCCGTTAAAAATCCGCAGCAAGTTGGTACGCGGCAGCCGCTACGTAGAAAAACTGGGTGCCGGGGTGCTGCTGGTCTCACCGTTCATTGGCGCAATAACCCGTGCACCGGGCTTGAGCCTGCTCATGTTCGGAGCGGGAATGATGACATTGGGCACCTCCATACTGATCCATATGGCGACACTACCGACTGAGTTCGATGCGAGTTTCGCACGAGCTCTGCCAATGCTTGATGAGTACCGTATCTTGAAGTCCGCCGATCGGCCACATGCAAGGCGCCTGCTCCGGGCAGCCGCCCTGACCTACGTAGCGGCCTCATTGATGAGTTTGCTGAATATTGCTCGCTGGTGGGCAATTCTGCGGCGCTAGATCGCCACCCATCGACCGCGAATCCGAGGTGGCCGAAGCCGCCAATCGGAACCGAAACAGCCGCGGTCTTGTCATCGCCGGATTATCGTCTAATATTGCTGATAATTCGCTGGTTTACGGGCCTTTGCGCTGCTATTATCCGCGCCCGAAAGCCCGTCCTATCCGGTGTCATGACGCAACACTGACAACCGGAGGCCTCTGAGGACCGGCACTGACACGTGCATCCAATTCGATCGTTACGTCCCGGATTGCTCCTGCGAGACCGTAAGAGCACGGGCATGTAATGAAAACAAGCGGTTGCCATTGACTGACCGAACAGAGTGACTGAAATGAAAGACCTAGATACGTATCGCAACATTGGCATCTTTGCCCACGTGGATGCGGGCAAGACAACAACGACCGAGCGCATTTTGAAGCTCACGGGCAAAATCCACCGTACCGGTGAAGTCCACGATGGCGAAGCCACAACAGATTTCATGGAGCAGGAGCAAGAGCGCGGCATCACGATTCAGTCGGCGGCGACAAGCTGTGAATGGGACAATCATGTCCTGAACATCATTGACACTCCGGGACACGTGGATTTCACGATCGAAGTGTATCGTTCGCTGAAAGTGCTCGACGGTGGTGTCGGCGTATTTTGTGGCTCGGGCGGTGTAGAGCCGCAGTCTGAGACGAACTGGCGTTATGCCAATGACTCTGAGGTCGCGCGTATCATTTTCGTCAACAAACTTGACCGTATCGGCGCCGATTTCTACCGCGTCGTCGAACAGGTAAAAGATGTACTGGCTGCAAATCCGCTGGTCATGGTGCTGCCGATCGGTATCGAAGATGACTTCACGGGCGTCATCGATCTGCTGACCGAGAAAGCCTGGATCTGGAGTTCCTCGGAAGATCCCGATGCTTACGAGATCGTAGACGTTCCGGAGGGCATGAAAGAGCTGGTTGCCGAGTGGCGCGAGAAGCTGGTTGAGACCGCTGTTGAACAGGACGACGATCTTCTGGAGCAATACCTGGAGGGCAATGAGCCATCAATCGACGACCTGAAACGCTGCATCCGTAAGGGCACTATTGCGCTTGATTTCTTTCCGACTTACTGTGGTTCAGCCTTTAAAAACAAGGGCATACAGAATATTCTTAATGCAGTAGTTGACTATCTGCCAAACCCGATGGAAGTGAAGCCGCAGCCCGAAATTGACCTTGAAGGCCATCCCACCGGCGGTGTCGCCACGGTTGATCCCGACAAGCCATTTCGCGCGTTAGCGTTCAAGATCATGGACGACCGCTACGGCGCTTTGACCTTTACGCGAATCTACTCCGGCAAGATCAAGAAGGGCGACAACGTACTGAACACCTTCACCGGCAAGAACGAGCGCATCGGCCGTATCGTGGAAATGCATGCGGACGCCCGTGAGGAACTTGACTCGGCGCAGGCTGGCGATATTGTGGCGCTGCTTGGCATGAAAAATACCCGTACCGGCCATACGCTTGCGGACCCCAGTAACCCGGCAACGCTCGAGCCCATGGTATTCCCGGACCCTGTTATTTCGGTCGCCATACATCCCAAGGATAAAGCCGGCACCGAAAAGATGGGTGTCGCACTGAACAAGATGATTCAGGAAGACCCCTCCTTCCAGGTTGCGACCGACGATGACTCTGGTGAAACGCTAATCAAGGGCATGGGTGAGCTGCATCTCGACATCAAGGTCGACATCCTGAAACGGACGCACGGTGTCGAAGTCGACATGGGCAAACCGCAGGTCGCCTATCGAGAGACGATTACACAACTAATCGAAGATACTTACACCCACAAGAAGCAATCCGGTGGATCCGGACAGTACGGCAAAATCGAGTACACAATCGAACCTGCCGAAAAGAACGTCGGCTACGAGTTTGAGTCGAAGGTCACTGGCGGCAACGTGCCACGTGAATACTGGAGTGCGATTCAGAAAGCATTCGCATCTTGCATGGTCGAAGGCACGCTCGCCGGTTATCCGCTGTTGGATGTGAAATTCACGCTGCTCGATGGCGCGTATCATGCGGTCGACTCATCGGCGCTTGCTTTCGAAATTGCGACTAAAGCGGCCTACCGTCAGTCGGTTCCCAAAGCCGGACCGCAGTTGCTTGAGCCGATTATGAAAGTCGATGTGTTCACGCCGGATGACAACGTTGGTGATGTCATCGGCGACCTGAATCGTCGCCGCGGCATGATCAAGTCACAGGATGCCGGCCAGACCGGTGTTCGTGTAAAGGCTAATGCACCACTGGCCGACATGTTCGGCTATATCGGTCACCTGCGGACGTTGACCTCTGGTCGCGGCCAGTTCTCGATGGAGTTCTCGCACTACGCACCTTGCCCGAAAAACTTTGCAGATGAGGTCATCAAAGAAGCACAAGAGCGCAAAGCCAATAAGTAGGAGCGGCTTTAGCCGCGAACAAGCCCCCGCATGACGGGGGCTTTTCTTATTCTGCAGCCATCAAGGTCCGCTGGCGCCACGCGTCAACACTAAAAAAGATCACTGCGGCCCAGATGCACCCGAAGCAGATCAGGTGTGCCGTCGTTAGCTCCTCACCGTAATACAGTGCCATGCCAAACTGAATCGACGGTGCCAGGAATTGCATAAATCCAATCGTCGAAAGCGGCAGTCGCCTGGCCGCCAACGCAAAGCAAAGCAGGGGAATGACCGTTACAGGTCCCGCGAGTATCAACAAATATGTCGTGGTGCTGTCTGCGCCGAAAGCCACCGTCCCAGAGCCAAATAACCAACCGAACCAGATCAACGCTATCGGCAGCAGAATTAGTGTTTCGACAAACAAGCCTGGCATACCACCAATTACCACGCGCTTGCGAATAACGCCGTAGACCGTAAACGACAGTCCAATAGCGATAGATAGCAGCGGAAACTGGCCAGCACTCGTGGTAAGAACCAGTACGCCGACGGCGGCGAGAATAACGGCAGTGATTTGTCCAATACGAAGCTTCTCGCCGAAGAACAGAACGCCCGCGACGACGTAAAACAAAGGGTTGATGTAATAGCCGAGACTCGCCTGAAAGACCTGCCCTTGCTGGACCGCAAGAATATAGATGTACCAATTGATGGCGACAAAAAATGCTGCCGTACTCAGCCACATGAGCATCGAGCGGTGAGTTAACGCACGTCGAACTTCGGGCCATTGCCGGCGCAAAAAGATAATCAAAGCGCCGAACGGAACGGCCCAGATAATTCGGTGCAACAGGATTTCGAGTGGAGCCACATCGGCGACGGCTTTGAAGTAAACAGGCAGCACACCCCAGAGCGTATACGCGATCAGTCCCGCAATGACGCCATCGCGTGTTTCATTCTCCGGGTTTTCGGGCGTCACGCTCCGGCAGATTCCGCCGCTTCTTCGGATGCCGGGCGACCGAGAGTCCAATTGACTATTCGACGAGTCCGCACGAAACCGTCGATCTGCAAGATATACAGCGACGGAATCAGGAACAGCGTAATCGCCGTCGCGAAGATGATGCCGAAGCTCAACGAAATAGCCATTGGAATCATGTACTGCGCCTGCACGCTTCTCTCAAGCATGATCGGCATCAATCCCGCAGCCGTCGTGAACGAGGTCAGGATAATCGCCCGGAATCGTTGCGTCCCGGAGTCGAGCACCGCCTGACGAAGCGGAACACCCGCCTCACGCGCCTTGTTAACAAAATCGACCATGATCAAACTGTCATTAACAACGACACCGGCAAGCGCAATGAACCCAAAGAGAGAGAACATGCTAATCGCTTTGCCCAAGACTATATGGCCGATCACAGCACCGATGAGTCCGAACGGGATGACTGACATGATGACCAGCGGTTGGCCATAGGAATGCAAAGGAATAGCGATAAGTGCGTATATAAGGAAGAGTGCCGCAACTGAAGCCACAGAAATATTTCGAATGAAATCCTGCTCCTCCTGACTGGCTCCCTCCAGCCCATAGCTGACGCCTGCGTGGCGGGACAGTAAGCCGGGAATAAACTCATTCCTGATTTCCCTTATCACTTCACCGGGCTCGACCAGTTCCGAATCGATGTCCGCAGACACCGTGATCGTTCTCTCACGATTTTGTCGGCTAATGCTCGAGTAACTAGAACCAAATGACACTTCTGCTACGGAACCGAAAGGTACCTCGTCACCGCCAGGCGTACGAATCCGCATATTTTCCAGATCAGCGATCGAGCGCCGGTCCTCTAACGGATAACGAACCATGACACGCAGCTCGTCCTTGCCTCGTTGAATACGTTGCGCTTCCTCTCCGTAGAAAGCTTGCCTGACTTGCCTGCCCAATGACTGCTGATTCAAGCCCAGCGCTTCGGCCTCGGGTTTAATCGCCAGCTTGATTTCCTGGGAACCCATATTCGACGAGTTAACGATGTCGAAGACGCCCTCGTACTCGAGCAGCTTCTCAGCCAACTCTGCAGCAGCAACTTCAAGTGCAGAGTAATTATCGCCACTCAGACGAAAACTCAAAGGTGAACCGCCACCAAACTGAGCCCCATCGTCAAACGCGAGTTCTTTTACACCGGGAATCTCACCGACTCGCTCTCGCCACACGGCCGTAACATCTGAAGCCTGCAAAGGTCGGTCGTCGACCATCGGCATTTCGGTGAAGGCGAAGGCGCCAGTATCACCATTCGTAAACGAACCGATGTGCGAAATCATCGGCGGTAGATCCGGATTCTCCGCAATATATTCCTCGTTGAGTTCGAGAATCGCCCGCTCAATCTTGTCGAGCGCTGCATTACGGGCTTCGGGCGCGCTACCACTTTCCATCGCCAGTTGCATGCGAATAAAGTCACCGGGAACTTCCGGGAACAAGACAATCCGCACCAGGCCACTGTTAATAAGTCCAATCGTCACAATGAGCACTGCAACGAACATCGCAACGAAAATACCCCGGTTGTCGATGACTTTCTACAGCGCGGGACGATAATAATCATGAATTAACCGATGCAAACCATGTTGTGTACGCCGTTGTATTTTTTGAAAGAAACGTGGCACACGCTGAAACAAGGGAATGTGGCGTTGCGGGTTGAACAGATCGTCCTCATCGACTGGCTTTATTTTCGCGTGGACCAGATGCGCAGGGAGAATCAGCTTGGACTCCACCAGCGAGAACAACAAACAGAGTATTACAACCATTGAAAGCGCCTCGAATGCAGGACCAACAATTCCTCCAACAAATAGCATTGGCGCAAACGCAGCAATCGTTGTTAGAACACCAAATGTCGCAGGCACAGCTACCTTGCGCGCACCTTTTACGACGTTGTCTATCGAATGACCATCCGCGCGAATCTTTGTATAGACGCTCTCGCCGATGATGATGGCGTCATCGACGACAATACCTAGCACGATGATGAAGCCGAACAGGCTGATCATATTCATCGTGACGGGCCAGGGCCCGAACGGCATCAGGAAGAATGCGCCAAGAAAAGTGATAGGAATACCAATGATTACCCAGCCGGCGACTTTCATGCGCAGGAACAGGGACAGAAGCAGGAACACGAGCAAGGCGCCCTGCCACATATTTTTAGTCATCGTATCGAGCCGACCCTCGAGATAGTGAGAACGATCCACCCAGAGATCCATTTCAATGCCGGCCGGCAGATATTTCTTCTTCTCGGCAACGTATTGTTTTACGGCCGCCGCCGTCTGCAATTCATTCTGCTGACCACTCGCCAAAACGTTGAGCGTCGCTGTCGGTTCGCCGTCGAAGCGGCCATATCCTGAGGTTTCTACGAATCCATCCCTGATCGTTGCGATGTCATCGAGTGTCAGGCGCGTGCCATCCGCATAAGTCCGTAACACAAGATCGCCATACTCGAGACCGGTATATACCTGACCCTCGGTTCTCAGCAATATATCGCCGCCTTCGGTCTTGATCGTTCCACCAGGCAGGTCGATCGATGAGGCACGGATCGCCTCTGATATTTCCGACATCGTAAGACCGTACTGACGCAGCACGTGTTCGGATACCTCGATACTGATCTCGAATGCGCGATCACCATAAAAATCGACCATGCTGATCTCGGGCATCGTCAGCAACTCGTCTCGCACTTCCTGAGCAAAAATCTTCCGAGAGAAATCGTCGATATCGCCATGGATCGCGATGAAAATAACTGGTGTTTTCGGCTCGATCTTGTAAATAACCGGCTTCTCAGTGAGTGCCGGAAATGTCGATATCGCATCGACGCGTGTTTTTACTTCTGTAAGGATCTCATTGATATCGACATCCCGCGAAACTTCAATCGTAACTATCCCGGAGCCTTCAAAGGCTTGTGAATTGATCTCCACGATACCCTGGATGTCCTGAATAGACTCTTCGACCTTGATTACCACACCCTCTTCGACTTCCTGGGGGGCGGCTCCGAGGTACGGTACCTGTACCTGAATCAGGTTCAACTCAAAATCGGGCGTCGTCTGCTTGCGAATGGTAAACACAGAAATTAAACCAGCAACGATGATGAAACACATCAACAAATTAGCCGCCACGTGATTACTGGCGAACCACGCGATGATCCCTTTCTCGCTGCTATTCCGTCGTATCTGCATCGCTAGTCTCCTTCAACTTGCGACACAACGGTATCGTCGGACTTGGCCATCTCGGCGGCAATCGACTCGGCGGTTCGAACCGACATGCCATTGGTTGGCGCCTCAAGAGCTGTGATCGTGATGCGTTCGCCAACTGTCACACCGCTACCAATGTATGCGAATTTTGCATCGGATCGGACGACCTCAACCGAGCGGATATCAATCTTGTTTTCGACATCTACAACCAACACCTGATCAGCGCCGCGTAATGCCATGCGCGGTATACGAATGACATCAACCACATTTGAACCCGCAATTTCCGCGGCGACGAACGTGCCGACCGGTAGAGCGTTACCGTCGCCGTGCAAGCGATACGGATCGTCCACCTGGGCGACGGCATAGGTGACACGGCTATTCTCGTCCACGACGCCCTCCGAGCGAACAATTTCGGCGTCCCAGTGAACGGGTTTTCCCTTTTGAGTCGCCGTCAACGAAACTTTCGGTCCCGTTGCTTTTCCGGCCGATGCCGCATCCGGTAGATCGACAAATGCCAGGTCCAGGTCCGTTAACGGCAAGCGAATCTCTGCGGTGTCGGTGGCAAACGTAACCCCGAGTTGCGTTCCACGGTTTACAAACTGGCCGATATCGGTGTTCTTGCTGAGTACCATTCCTTCATACGGCAGCCGAATATACGTGCGTTCCAGATTTCTGCGAGCGCTGACGAGTTCTGCACGGGCTGACGCAAGTGCGGCTTTCGCTGAAGCAAACTCGGACTCGGCGCGATATCCCTGCTTGCGGAGTTTTTCGGCGCCGTCGAATTCGATCTGCCGCTGCGCCAGCAGCGCTTCAGCCTTGTCGACTTCGACCGTGTAGTTGGTCGGGTCGATCCGCATCAGCACTTCGCCATTCTCGAAAACGCCGCCAGCATTGAACTGATCCGAAATACTCACGATCGACCCGGCCACCTCGGCACTGAGTACCGTTTGAGTCCGTGGACGCACGGTCCCCTGGCTGTTGATTCTGAAACTTTCGGTCGATAGCTCAAGGGTCAGAGTTTCGACGAGCAAATCGAGATTTTCATTCTCCCGTTTTGGTGGCTCAGGTTTGAATTGTGACAACACCGTCATCAATGCAATTGCGGCAAGCAAAATGCCGGGAATGACGACAAATTTTCGCAAAGTGGGCTTCATGCGGGTTCGTCCGGGTTATTTCGGTGCAGGGCGCATATTCTGAGGGCATTCGATCCAAATATCAGGTTTTTGTTCCTCTTGCCAGAAGTACTCACCCAATAGTCCCCCGCACTAAATCGCCCGGATTCCTTGCCGTTTTGTGACCTAAGGCCATGAAATTCGGCTTTTTTGGCGACAAACTGCCGATTGAACGAAGTTCCACGAATCGGACCGATATGTACGAGACCCAGTTTGGCCTGAACAAGAAGCCCTTCCGAGCCCAGGCGACAGGTTCCGACGTATTCGTCGGTCCGCAAACCGCAACGGCCATGGCCGGACTCAAGAAGGCGCTTGCTACGGCAGACTCCATTGTCGCGGTCGCCGGCCCCGCGGGCTCAGGAAAGACGACTATTGTTCGCCGCGCGTTGCAGGCAATCGGCGAGCAACAACTCGTTATTTCTATTGGGCGCATTCAACTGGATCACGACGAAGTTCTCGAGTTACTGCTCGAGGAAATGGGCACGGAGATTCCGACCGGTACCATACAACGACTCACCAAATTTCGCCGCTTGCTGAAAGAGCACGCTGATACGGGTTCAAGGATCTTTGTTGTCGTCGAAGATGCTGCGCGAGTGGGTATAGATGCACTGTTAGAGCTGGAGGCATTAACAGCAACAGATGCCGGCGTCTCCGACGGAGCAAATATCGTATTGATGGGCGATGAGGACATGAATGAGGTCCTGAACGCACGACGCCTGGTGCGGCTCAAGCAACGCCTGAAATTGAGACAGACGATTACCGCTCTATGCGCCAGCGAGCTGACTGCCTATTTCAAGCACTGCTTCCGTCTTGCCGGCAACGAATTCGACACCGTGTTTGAGCCTGGAACCGCCGAAGTACTGCATAGTTTGAGCGGCGGTATCCCGAGAATGGCAAATAACCTGGTGGAATCCGCTCTTGCATCTGCAGCAGACAACAAACAGGAACAAGTTGGCGTCGCACTAATCAAGCTTGTCGCGACCGAGGAATTTGGACTGGATACCGGTGTACCGGTTTCTGTGGAAAGTACACCCGTTGTGGCTGAGCCAGTCAGGGAGACGCCATCTGACGAAATAGAAAAAGGCGAAAACGAAAACGAGGACTCTGAAATACCTGTGTTGATTCAGGATACGATTCCCGAACTCGCCATACCGGCACCGGCACTTGCCAACTCGCCCGTGGACACCGAAGCACCTGTGATATCAGAACCACCGGTGATATCAGAACCACCGTTGATATCAGAACCACCGTTGATATCAGAACCACCCGTCATCGTAGAACAGCCAGAAGCCGAGGCGGTGATTATCAAAGCACTTCAGGCAGACAGCGATTCTGACAGTGCCATACCAACGCTGTCCGAGGCCGGCGAAGACGAAATTCCGCCCTGGGAACGTGACCCGACTCTGGCGCAACTACGTCCTGACCTTGACGCGCTCGAACATGCGATGAACGTTGCCCACGGGCTCGAACTCGAGGCCAACGATGAGTCGGACCTGAAAGACTCTGCCGCAGAGCCCCCAGAGCTGGATTCCGTAATTACACTGGACCGCGAAATTCAAGAGAAAATTGAAGACGCGGCTGAACTGCTTGATCCAGCGGAGCAGGAAAAGGCCGAGATCGAAGAACATGAGGCTAACCCGGAATTCGAGAAGATTGCAGTAAATCTCGCACGGGCGAAAACGATTGACGACTGCGACGATAAGATGGCCGAGACTCTGTTCGGCGATAACTTCAGTATGATGGCTGCCCAGGTCGCAGCCAACGCGCCGGCAGAACTGTCTGCCGATGACGAGCTTGAACCGGTCGTTGCTGATTTGGATGGCACCGCCACGGTCGATGTTGAGATCAAGGCAGACGCGGTAATGCCCGAACGCGATCTCGATGCTTCTACCACGCAACGCCTGCAAATGATTCGGGCCCTGAGAGCTGACGTAAGCGCGACGCCGACAGTTAATGAATGCGAATCCGTACAAGCGATTGAAGAAGTTGAGCCGCCCCAACCGTCGGAGCAACTCGAATCGATCGAAGATCAAATCAATATATCAATGACGCAAACAATGAAAGCGCTGCGCATTGCTCCGTCGCCAGTTGACGACGAAGATGACGAAGACGACGAAGACGACGGAGACGGTAAGAGTGGCTTCCTGAGCCGGCTTCGACGCTCCTAGTCGATCAAACCCAGACACAAAAAAGAACCGGGCATTGCCCGGCTCTTTCGTTTGCAGTTGCGTTTTTGCTAGTTGTTTTCGAGCTGAATATTCCACATGTAATCAACATGCGCACCGCAGACATCACTGAATTCATCGCCTATTTCGCTACCTTCTGCATAAATTGCGGCGATCGCATCGCCGCGAGCAGCCATTAGCGATTTCATGTCAGGAGCCGTCATTGTCTGCAACTTGCGGAAGCGTCCGCCTACCACGTGGGAAGACCAACCCCATGACGTCAGTTTTCCTTCTTCGACGAATCCGTCGAGGATTGGCGCTACATGCTCAGCGACGATCTCGTCGGCGCGATCCTCATCGCCTGTACAAACGTGATAAACAGAAAATCCTGCCGCACCGCGAGTCTCGCTGTTGGAACCATTTTCGACCTGCCAGATGTAATCGTCATGACGAGGGCAGATCTGGCCGAAGCCTGGGCCATCATCTTCATCATCAGCTGCAGAGTCTTCAGCGTCGTCATCGTCTCCGTCACCTTGAATTGCATCACCGGCATCCAGTAACGCATCCATCGAGTCTGCCTGGTAGTAGGAAACACGTTGCCACTGACCACCAGTGTGATGCGCGAGCCATCCCCAACTCAAGATTGTGCCGTCCTCAACAAACCCATTCATCCGGTCCGCATCGTCAGCAATAATTTCGTCAACGCGTGCCAACGGACCACCACCGCAGCTGTAGTAAGTTGCGTAAGTAAATACCGTTGCTTCTTCTTCCTCCTGAGCCACACACGCCAGTGTTAGCGCTGTCAGTCCCATGGCAATTGCCATAATTTTGATGATTTTCATTTTTTGTAATTCCCCAATTGTGCACTTACATGCAGTGTCAGGAAGTCTAGCGGAAACTCAACATAACGCTACTGCTAATACGCTTGACTTCTACCTGAATTGCGAAAATTACGTCGATAAGTACTGCCCGAAAATTACGGGGTTGGCTACGGATATCCCTTTGATTCCCCTGCAACAATACTTGTATTGCAACGGAGATTAAGATGCGCAAAACCGTCCTGGCAGTACTCGAGTTAGACCGGTTTCCAGAGGATGTTGCCGCTCGTGCTGCCTGGATCGCAAAGCACTATGGAACGGATCTGGAACTCGTCTTCAGCGACCCGACCTTAGGGTTTCTTCGTGACAGCTTTATGATTTCGGCCGACTCGCGGCAGATCGCTGACACGATCAGGCAAGCTCAGACAGAGGAACTCGACCGACTCGCCGAATCCGTCGCGTCATCGGGCGTGAACATAACGACGTCCATTATCAACGATCGTCCCGCGAGCGACGCAATCGTCGCGAAGGCCCTCGATTGTGAGCCGTTGTTTGTAGTCAAAGGCACGGCGTATCACAGTCCTGCGGAACGGGCGGTATTTACATTTACCGACTGGCAGTTGATTCGAAAACTCGACTATCCACTCTGGTTAGTGAAGCCACAGGAATGGCAAGAGGCTCCGACCGCTATTGCGGCCATCGATCCAATGCATCAGCACGACAAGAAGGGTGTTCTTGACCAGGCCATCGTCGATGCGGGTAAAGACCTGGCATCCAAGTGCGATGGCAATCTGCTGCTACTGCACACCTACCAACGCCTCGTCGAAATTGGCGACTACGCGAAATTCGAGTTCAAGTCAGGCAAGTTACCGATTGACGAAATCGAAGAGAAAATGCGCCAGGACCACAGTCGCCACCTCGACTCCTTCGCGGCGAAAAATGAAATTCCACCGGACGCGATTCATCAGCTCCCCGGTAGAACTCGTGACGTTCTGCCGATCTTTGCACGAGCAAACGGCGCCGATCTCGTCATCATGGGTGCCGTGGCCAGAACTGGTCTCAAACGCCGCCTGCTGGGCAGCACCGCAGAGCAGGTACTCGATCTCCTGCCCTGCGATATTCTGATCGCACGACTACCTGACTAGTTGTCTTGCTCCTCGGCAGCGAGTGCTTCCAGGCGAGCAGCTTCGAACTCGTCGCCTTTGTTCCATCTCGGCATCTCATCGGCGTTGGCGATCGCGAGGCCGGTCCAGTAGCCCAGCTGCGCATCAGTGATCATGCCGTCGAGATTCCAGCTTGGATCGTATTCATCCGACGGCTGGTGGTAATTCACCTCGGTGTAGTGATCCTCCTGCTCCCTGCCCCAACCTTCCGGGCGATCAACAAAGTTCACTCCTGGATCAAGGTAAGCCGAAGGCACGCCAATTCGAGCAAAATTGAATTGGTCAGAGCGGTAGAAAGATCCTTTGTAGGGAAACTGGTCCGGTATGACTTCTCGGCCCTGCTCGCCAGCAATTAGTTCGGTCAGTGCGTCTATCGACGTTTTGCCCAGCCCGACATAGGTGACATCATGCGTATCGCCGCGGACATTGCCACCGTCAAAATTGATGTTCGCCGCTATCTTGCCAGCCGGGAAAGTCGGGTTTCTTGCATACCATTCTGACCCCAGTAATCCCTGTTCTTCTGCACCAACCAGTGCTATCAAAACGGATCGGCGCGGTGCTTCCGGCAGAGCTTTCATCGCCTTAGCTATTCCCATGACCAACGCCACCCCCGACGCGTTGTCAAAGGCACCGTTGTAAATCGCATCGCCGTGCTCATTCGGTCGCCCGATTCCAAGATGATCATGATGAGCAGAATAAATAACAACCTCATCATTGAGTTCCGAGTCCCGGCCAGGTATTAGTCCAAGAACATTGGCTGATTGTTCACGACTGATTTCAACATCCATGGATATTGATGTCGTTACGCCAAGCGGAACCGGTTCGAAATCCCTGTTGTAGGCCGTTTCACGTAACTCATCGAGATCCATGCCGGCCAATGTGACCAACTCACGTACCGCATCTTCCGTCATCCAGGCATCGAATTGTTTGCGGGCTTCGTCACCCGCCGGTAACTCGAATTGCGGCCCGACACTGCCATTTTGCAAAACCTGGAACGGATATCCTGCCGACGGTGTTGTGTGGATGATGATCGCGCCGACAGCGCCTTGATCGGCGGCCTTTTGATACTTGTAATCCCAGCGCCCGTACCAAAGTCGCGTCTCTCCCGCGAAGAGGTCAGGATCCCAGTCCGGATCGTTGTTCATCAACAACACGATCTTGCCCGCAACATCACTATCCTTGTAGTCGTCCCAATCGTACTCAGGCGCCTGAATGCCATAGCCTGCGAATACGATTTCTGCGTTCGAAACCTCGACTTTCGATGCTTGAATACCGCTGTTAATAAGAAACTGGTCCCATTGTTTCAAGGCCAGCGACTTGCTATCGGACTCGAAGGTCCATGTCTCAGGCTGATTCGAGGTGACGCCGACCAGATCAAAAACCTGTTGGAAACTACCATCATCGCCGCCCGGTTCGAGACCGAGTTCTTGCATACGTTTGGCCAGATACACGCGGGCTTTTTCGTCTCCGGCACTCGCAGGGCCACGCCCTTCGTAGGCATCACTGGAGATCTCCGCAATGATCTCGCGCATGTACTCATCAGTAATCTGATTAGCTGCCGCTTCTGCTGCGGGATGCCCGCCACTTGCTGCAACCGCGATCGGCGAGGACAGCGGTACCTCGGCATTCTCTGCCACGGGTTCATCGGCACCACAGGCGCCCAGTCCTGCCAGCACTATTCCAATCAAGAAAATGTAGCGATTTGTCACAATTATTCCCCTCAACTGCCAAACAATTCGGCAAGAAAACCCTGCATCGTCATCCAAGACCGTTGGTCTGACGACTGGTTGTATACAGTTACGTTGGCGTGAACTTTTGCCTGCGGATTGGTGAATGCATTTAATTGTTGGAGCGCCGCTCGCAGTGCGACTTTGACTTGCTTTCTAGTCCCTGCGTACCACAAACACTTCATATCGCCCACTTGGACCGATATACCATGATGCGATCGTGCTCGTTATGCTGACAACCAACGCGCCGAACAGCGCGGACCAGAATCCGGCGACCATAAAATCATCGAGCATGGCGGCGACCAGACCGAACATCGCGGCATTGATTACCAACAAGAACAGACCCAGGGTCACTATCGTCAATGGTAATGTCATTAGAAAGGCAACCGGCCGAACAAACGCATTTACCAGGCCGAGAAGAACCGCGGCGATGATAAAGCTGCTGGTGCCAACGATCTGTACGCCTGGAACCAGAGCCGAGGCAAGGTATAAGCCAAGCATTGCGATGAGTGTGCGAAGTACGATTCCAGCCATTTGCTAATTATGCGACTAAGGCCAACACTTTGCTAGAATCGCCACAAGAAAGCGCCCGTAGCTCAGTTGGGTGACACGAAATTTCTAACGAAGTAACAGACAATGCGCCCGTAGCTCAGTCGGATAGAGCACCAGATTCCTAATCTGGGGGTCACAGGTTCGAATCCTGTCGGGCGCGCCAACTTTCCTTTTTTTTCAGTAAACCAGGCGACGTGCTGATTTCGATAGATCAGCAGAATTCTCATTTGCCCCGGTTTCCTTGAGAATTCGAATGTCTGCTTACCACCCCAAAGCGGCTGTTCGACCGTTACGTATTTCTTCTGATTGACACAGTCACAATTTCGTCGCAAAGACTGCATTTCCCGCAACAATTGCGCTCGACAACCCGGCTCGAGTACATGCGAATGAGATTGAAAATCCAACATCAATCGGAGGTCTGTGAAATGTGCTTTTTCTTCAGCTTCATCCCGGCAACGTTTTGGATCGTCATCGGCTACTTTGTTCTGTTTTCGTCAACCAAGGCTGATGGCTCAGTAAAAATATTTGGGCGGGGCCTCGCGATCTGGGCATTCGTTTTGGCTGGCTTCATCGTGTTAGCCGGCGCGTACGTCACGTTGAGCGGAATGTGTTCCATGGACGCGTTCGTGAATTGCGCCCGTTGATTGTGGCTTCCTTGCGCGTGTGGCCACAGTTGCTCGAGAAGAGACGCTAAGGTGGCCGTTAAGAAGGCCACATTGCGTAAGTACCTGCTTACATCGCCGACCAGATTGACGCTTACTCTCTGCTTGGCTTTTAGCGTTTGCTCCTGCACCCACCTTAAGTATGCCTCCGTGCAGGCAGAATACGCCCGCATTCAAAATGCCGAGCCAGCGCAACTCAATGTAAAGCACATGATTGACCGGGAAACGTACTTCGTACACGGGCGTTGCGATGATGCCGCAGGCAGCTACGCCGGATTGCCAAAGGCTATT
>Ga0255052_10000936_pt1 | contig 22745 bp, 19 predicted proteins | sample JV7_2_21_MG_FD_188632 | JGI IMG/M metagenome (GOLD analysis project Ga0255052, IMG submission 188632) | Seawater microbial communities from Jervis Inlet, British Columbia, Canada - JV7_2_21 | ecosystem: Environmental > Aquatic > Marine > Inlet | place: Canada: British Columbia | collected... | reverse complement strand
ATTGTTCGTCGCCATCTTGCTCAACATGTCCAGCACCCGACGTGTTAACGCTTTGCGCATCGCCGAGAGTTCAGGATCACTCTGCAACATCTCGCGGGATATGTTGAGCGGCAGATCGGCAGAATCGATGATTCCTTTCACGAAACGCAGGTACAAGGGAAGAAACTGCTCTGCCTCGTCCATGATAAAGACGCGCTGCACATAGAGCTTCAGTCCCCGCGGTACGTCCCGGTTCCAAAGATCGAACGGCGCGTTCGCGGGAATGTAAAGGAGGCTCGCATACTCCTTCTTGCCTTCCACCCGGTTATGGCTCCAACCAAGCGGGTCCGCAAAGTCGTGCGAAAGGTGTTTGTAAAATTCCTTGTATTCGTCTTCGCTGATTTCCGAACGCGACCTGGTCCAGAGGGCCGTTGCCGAATTGACTGTTTTCGGCTCTGTGTCGGCGTCACCGGCATTGGATAAAAGAACCGGAAAAGCGATGTGGTCCGAATACTTGCGAATCAGGGTTTCGAGACGCAGTGACTCCGAAAATTCGGACTCTGCATCCTTGAGGTGCAAAGTGACGCGGGTTCCCCGTTCCGGGAGATCCGCATTTTCGATCGAAAACTCACCCTGACCATCGGACTCCCAGCGAACGCCCTGATCCGACGGCAGCCCCGCTCTCCTGGACTCCACCTCCACTTTGTCCGCGACGATGAATGCAGAATAGAAACCGACGCCGAATTGCCCGATCAATTGAGCGTCTTTCTGCTCGTCACCGGTCATGTGCTGAAGGAAGTCGGCAGTTCCGGACTTTGCAATGGTGCCGAGGTTCTCGACGAGCTCGTGCCGGGACATGCCGATACCGTTGTCTATCAGAGCAACGGTTTTTGCGGTGCCATCATACTCAATGCGGATCTTGAGGTCCGGGTCCTCCTTCAACAGCTCGGGAGCAGCAAGCGCTTCGAACCGAAGCCGGTCAGCCGCGTCAGAGGCGTTCGATATTAGTTCCCGCAGGAATATTTCCTTGTTGCTGTACAGTGAATGGATCATCAAGTGCAGCAGCTGCCGCACTTCGGTCTGGAACCCCAGTACTTCCCGGCCCTGGTTCTCGCTCACCTTTTCGGTCTCCTCAAATACAGGTCATACAACGAAAGACACGATAGTGCCAATCTGGAGCATTTCAAGGGCCTTATGAGGAACCGGTCAACACCTTGGAGCGTAATGCCAGTCTGTCTTACGAAAGGGTCCATTCCAGGCGACGAAGACGTACCGGCATAACGCCATCAACAGAAGCGTCGAACGATTTGTGACGTGAAAAGAATCTAGCTTGCCGCGAGCGCTTGCGGCACCGGAATCATCACCGCCCGGAAGAGCAGGCCGACCAGCAATAATGTAGCAATTGCCAGTGCAAGCGGTGGGTGCTTGAGCGCAAGAACGATGCCTGCAATTTGCAGGCTGATTGATCCAAGCAGGAAAAGGATTCGCTGAATCGCTCGACGTAGCTGCTCCGCAATTAGCGGCGCCACACAAAAGAGATCCTCGATCTCGTCGAGGTATTGAATCAAGCGCTCCACGACTTTTGCACCCGTCCTTTACCCTGCGACTGACAGCAACGGATCGGTGCGTTTTGGCTCAGCGGTAGATGTTTCAGCTTCCTGCAATGCCATTGCGTTGTATTTCTTTGCATGAGCAATCGCAAGATGAAAGAGCTCCCAGCGCTTCCTTGCTGCTTCGTCTGTTAGTACCTCAACGGGCGAGTCAGTTTGTGAATAATTCTTTGACATACTCATTTTGTCTTAAATCGTAAGTCATTAATGCGGACTATAGGCGCCTGATACCACCGCCGCCGTGAGACAGATCACAGCTTGCTTTGTAAAAAGAATTACACCTAGAGTTTTTGTCAGAAGAGAGAACTCGTTCGAGTTTTTTCGGTGATGTAATTCATTAATTGTAATACATAATCTGCTTATCTCTAATAATAGACGACTGCATCACGAAAAGAAGCGCGACGCGTGCAAGAACGCGGAAAAGTAATTCTCTTTTCGCGAAAAGGGAGGAATTTTGATCCGGTCATTTTGCCCGGCAGGACCTGATGATCGTGATGCGCGTTTTTCTTATTCTTCGGACCAGTTGCGCTTGATCTGCTCGGTCCAGTTTCTGTAACCTTTCCAGGTGTACAGCGATGGATCGATGCCGCCGCGACGCTCTTTGGGAACAGGCGCTTTGCAAACCCATTTGCGGTACTGTTGCCAGGTGTCTACGTCGGACGAACCATTCGCATGCGAGTCTGCGCCGCGTCCGGAATCTACCGATTCCGACTCCGTTGGGGAATCTACCGATTCCGACTCGGATGGGGAATCTACCGATTCCGATTCTGCACTGTAGTCACTTGCCCAACTAATTTCTTTGCTGTCCTGCATGTCGATTTGCTCGGTACATCCTTTGAACAAATGCTACGTTGCCGGGCAACAATGTCACAGGAACTGCATCACAATGCCGTCAGTGCATTTCTACATAAATATCAATATGTTATCGTTGATTTTTACTTAATCAGGGGCCCGACCTGTTGCACGTTGCGATCTACTTAACAGAATACGACCCGCCCCGGGCACGCGCTATCTTGTCACCTGGTAACACGGGGAGTAGCTTTCGCTGGCAATCTTCATGCGCCCCTGCGCAACGAACGCGGACAAAAGCCGGTCGAGGAGCCCCATTTGTTTTTTCGAGCCACAGATTTCGAACGGTCCGTGTTCTTCAATGACGCCGATCGTATCCTCCCTTACATTCCCGGAAACGATGCCCGAAAAAACGCGCCGCAAATTGACCGCGAGTTCATACACCGGCAGATCTTCATGAATTTCGATCGCTCGCATCGATTCGTGGTTTGCCAAAAAAGGCTTTTGAAAATCATCGTCAATCTTGAGGCGCCAGTTGAAATAGTAAGCGTCACCATTATGCTTTCGAAAATCCCTGACCTGGCTAAGTCCGTGGAGCATTTCTCTGGCTACCTGTTGCGGATCATCGATGATTATCTTGTATCTGCGTTGTGCACTTTCGCCGAGTGTCGCAGCCACAAATTCATCGATCTGACGAAAGTACGATTCGCTATTGGCAGGACCCGTCATGATCAACGGGAACGGTATTTTTTCATTGTCCGGATGCAATAGAACGCCCAACACATACAAAACTTCCTCCGCCGTACCGACGCCACCGGGGAAAACGGTGATGCCATGCCCCAGACGGACAAATGCTTCAAGTCGTTTTTCCATGTCCGGCATTATGACCAGGGCATTGACGATAGGATTCGGTGATTCCGCTGCAATGATTCCCGGTTCGGTTATGCCAATATACCGGCCGTCCCGGATGCGTTGTTTTGCGTGGCTGATAGTGGCGCCCTTCATCGGGCCCTTCATCGCGCCGGGACCGCAGCCCGTGCATACGTTCATGCCGCGCAGGCCGAGTTCATAGCCGACCTTCTTGGTGTAATCGTACTCATCCCTGCTGATCGCGTGGCCGCCCCAACAGACCGCAAGGTCAGCATCCGAGTGCGTTTGCAGCAGCCTGGCGTTTCTAAGGATGTGAAAGACTGCGTTGGTGATGTTGTCGGACGACTTCAAATCGAATCGCCCGCTTTCTCTGATTTCATTATTGGTAAAAACGATATCGCGGAGCACCGCGAACAGAAGCTCCCGGGTGCCGCGTATCATCTTGCCATCGACGAAGGCGACGGACGGCGCACCTTTCAAGGAGAGTTTGAGGCCCCGATCAAGCTGAATGATGCTGACGCTGAAGTCCTTGTGCTTCTCGAGGACCGCCCGGGCGTCGTCAGTTTGTCCGCCTGAGCTCAGGACAGCGAGTATGCAACGCCGTAGTACCGTGTAGAGCCCGCCTTCCCCCTGATTGCGCAGCTGATCGACTTCGACCTGCGAAAGTATTTCCAGGCTGCCTTCGGGCCAGACTTCTGCATCGACGATTTGTTCACTGTCGGCGCCGGCGCCCAAAGCCCGGTCAGGGAAGGATTTCAATTGGGATGTCATTCGGCGTCATCAACCAGATGTCGATGATGTCGGAGTTGGAGACTGCGATACAGCCGTTTGTCCAGTCCTGTTTTTTGTAATAGGCGGCAGAATAGGTAGGGCTGTTTGGCTGCCCGTGTATCATTATCTGACCTCCCGGTGCAACGCCGTTGGTCCGAGCTGCGCGTCGGTCCTTCGAGTTCGGATACGAAACGTGGATCGACAGGAAAAAGTCGCTGTCAGGATTCCTGGTGTCGAGCGTATAGTGGCCTTCGGGGGTTTTGAAGTCTCCCTCCTCCTCTTTACCGCCGATCGGCGTAATGCCGAGCGCAATATCAAACGTCCGGAATATTGCATCGTTCTTGATCAGGTGCAGTTTGCGCTTTTCTTTCTCGACGACAACCTTGTCGGCTACGGGAAAATCGCTGGCTGGAGAAATCGGCGACACCGCAACCAAAGCAACCAGGATCAATCCCTGACAACAGGCTCTGAGAATGGCCGTATGTTGTCGCAAGCAATTTTTGCTGGAAATCATCTCGGATCGGATCCTCATGTGCGCTGGTAAAAGACTAACAGACCAGAAATTATCTGCAAACGCGCCAGATTACATTAAATGACATCAAACATTTCGGCCGACGATCCACCCGATTGCAAATCCGATTGCGCCGGCGACGACCGAATATAAAGGCAAAAAACGGAAAAGCGCCCGCGGATGTTCGGCGCCACTGAACATCCCGTCGAGATTGACCGAGTACGCGTAGTGAAGATACAAGGACAGTCCGAGCGTGGGAATTGCGAAACCCAGCGTACCGAGTGGCAAGCGCCAACCCGCACCACTCCAGCTACCGCCGCCGCGATAAAGTGCAATCGCTGACAGGATTAGAAAAAGGATCATCGGCACTGCGTTGCGCATTGCGTAGGCATCAGGGCCCTCGATGTGGCTGATATATACGATTGCTAATGCCGTTATTAACAGTACGGGCAGAAGCCGGATTACTATCAGCTTCGATACCTTAGCCATCGTCGCTTACTAACACGGGAAATCGAATACGCGTACCGGGACGGACCTTGTGCAAATCGAGTGCCGGATTGTATTGGCGAAATAACCAGATGGGCACGTCATACCGGCGCAGCGACAGAATCCATACTGATTCATTTCTCTTGACAGTGTGCTCTTTGACGCCGGTTATCGTGTGATTGCGAAAGAAGCTGTCCTGCTGTTGACGGTGATAGGCAGTCCTCAAGTTTTCAAAGGGTTCCGCAGCTACCTGGCTCAAGTCCAGTCTGATGCGTTGCCCGACCACGACAGGCGCGCTAAACGCCAGACCGTTTATGTCCCGCAAGCGCTGAGTTTTTATGCCCAGCCAGTCGCCGTAATGACCGAGTGTTTCGAGGGGTTGGACTTCGATCGTCTTGTTGGCGGCGACACTGTAGTCGCTCGGATCAGACAGCAAATTCGACTGGATCGCACCGCGTAAAGTAGAAACAAGCTGGTCCGCCAACGCGCCGGGGCTGATTTTTTCGTCTTCCGGCAAACCAGCCGGATCGACAGTGGCCGGCGCATCGGAAAGAGCAGCAATCAACTGGGGCTCGACGACCGCTGTCGCCGGTGCCGGCGCCTGCGCGGCCGCGACACTGGAAGCCGGCCCGGCCGCCGGCAAACGCAGGCGTTGCCCGGCCCTGATGCGATGCCGACTGCCGAGATTATTCAATGCGACCAGTGTCGATATTCTGGTCCGATATTCTTCGGCGATCTCCGACAAAGTGTCGCCACGAGCAACCGTGTGAAACATGTCCGGCAGCTGCCTTTCAAATTGTTCGTCCGCCGGTAGCGCCGCAATCAACTGCGAAATCGGCGCCGTTAAGGTGCTGCGCGGCATTCTGACTCCGTATCCCTTTGGCAGGTTCTTGCTCCCCTGCCAGATCGTTGACTGCAGGGCAGGATTGTGGCGTGCCAGATCGCGCTGACTGACACCGAGCGATTTGGCAACAGCGTCCGCGGATACATAAGCCGGCAGGTCCACCGTCACATAGTCGATGGGACGGTCCGGAACAATACCGGGAAAGTATTGTTCCGCGTTTTGGTCTATCTGCATGGCTGCGAGGAATGCAACATAGAAGTTCCGGGAAGCAAAACCGAATGTTCTACTGTGGTATTCGCGGAGAATATTCACGTACGCGGTGTCACCAAACTTGCGCATCGCGCGCCGCACACCGGAAAGTCCATGGTTGTAGGCCGTTATCGCCATCGGCCAGTTGCCGGCAATCGAATAATTATAAGCGAGCAACTTGCCAGCCGCTTCAGTGGCCGCGTAAGGGTCGTTTCGTTCGTCGAGCACGTGATCGACCTGCAGGAATCGCCGTCCCGTGCTTCTTGTAAACTGCCAGATCCCGGATGCGCCGACATGTGATCTGGCGTCCGGGTTATAGGACGACTCGACGTGTGGCAACGCGGCGAGCTCAACGGGCACATTCAGCCTTGTAAATATATTGTTGACATGACCGCGGTACCGGCCAGCCCGCTCAAGCCCGGCATAGAATCGATCAGAAAGCCCCTGCTGATACCTGATCCGATTTGCGGCGTCACCCAGCACTTCGTTCGTCACATCCGCCGGCCAGAGTTCGAGAACGCGCTTCTCCTCGGCTGTCAATTTGTCACGTTTGCCTCTCGCCAGCTTCCGCAACACCGACTGATAGTGCTTCCGGCGTGCCCCGGTCCGCCGATTTCGTTCCCGACGGCTCACGGAAGCCGGTATATCGAGGTCCTCGTAGGTCACAGCGAGATTGCGATTATCGTGCAATACGCCCTGGTCACTCGTGTATTCGGTAAATACCGAAATCCAGAAGTTGATGTCCGGTTCGAGCTCGGTCGGCCGCGGGAATTGGGTGGTGTCTGCGGCCAACGGCGGGGCAGCAAGGAGACAGAAAAGGGCAAGAATGCGAGAAATGCTTGTCATAGGGCCAAATCGGGATTTTAACTGAGAAATGAGTCCTAAATAATTGAATAGTTCACAGATATTTGCCCCTTTTTCGTATAGCTTGAGGTAATCTGGCTGTCACAACAAGGCCGTAGAGCCCATAACTCCGTAATACCGTGTCGATGAAATCCGAGAGCCGACTGAAAACGCTGCTAAGCGCCATCACTGCCGTGATGCTGCTCTCTTGCACTGCGTATCTGTGGGCCAGCGAAGGCGCAATCAATCCGCCGGACGATGGCGCGGATAGTCTGCAGGATACGACCGAGGATAGCGACTCAGGTTCCGCTTCGGTGGTTTCACCGGCGGACCCACTGGATGATCCCGCCGCTGACCATCCGCCCGTCATTCCGCTGGCCGACGCAGTGACTACTGCCGACGGCCTGGCCGAACCATTGGCACTCTTGAATGCAGAAATTGCGCCAGGCACGTATGAGCAATTGCCCTGGACTGCGACTGAACTCTTCGAAGGGGTGCCTGTTTCTACTCCCGTGCTGGTGGTGAATGGCAAACTGCCGGGCCCGACACTTTGCCTGACAGCGGCCGTTCACGGCGACGAACTCAATGGAATTGAAATGGTTCGTCGTATCATGCATGACCTGGACCCGCAGAAACTTTCGGGCGCCGTACTCGGCGTTCCAATCGTAAATCTGCAGGGTTTTCGGCGCAGTTCGAGGTACCTGCCAGACCGGCGTGATTTGAATCGTTACTTTCCCGGCAACCCGAGCGGCAGCGCAGCGGCGAGAATCGCCTATTCTTTTTTCGTCGAGGTCGTTCTCCACTGTGACGCACTGATCGATTTGCACACCGGTTCGTTCGAACGCACCAACCTTCCACAATTGCGTGCCGATTTGCGAAACCCCGATGTTGTCACGTTGACACAGGGTTTCGGCGCCACGGTCATTCTGCACAGCAGCCCGGCCGAGGGCACTCTGCGATATGCTGCAACCGCGGCCGGCATCCCTGCCGTAACACTCGAAGCCGGCGGACCGTCACAGCTCGAACTCAAGGAAGTCAAACACGGTGTAAGAGGCATCGAGACACTTCTTCATACGCTCGGCATGGTCAGGAAGATGAGACTGTGGGGTGATCCGGAACCCGTTTATTACCGGTCAACCTGGGTACGAGCGAATCGCGGCGGCATTCTTTTGGCCGATGTCAGTCTCGGCAGCACGGTAAGACAGGGCGACCTGCTCGGAACGATTACAGACCCGATGAACAATGCCACCGCCAGATTGTATTCGCCCTACTCGGGCCGCATCATTGGCATGGCGCGCAACCAGGTAGTCATGCCCGGGTTTGCGGTATTTCACGTCGGCATACAAACGGCTGAAACTCCGGCCGACGACTCCGGCGCCGACGATCCGCTTGCCGATGAGTCCGGAAGCGACGACTACGTTGACGGTATGTCAGAATAAGACTCAGAATTACCGCATAAGCAACACACCGACCATGAGTCCGCACACTTGATCAAGCGGCGCTCGGCTCAGCTGGGCGTGCGACTGCTGCTGGCATGCTTAAGAGTGTCCAGCAAATTTCCGTACGGCGTACAGATGAGCCTGGGGCTCGTCGCCGGCCGATTTATTTTTCATTTCGCGCATAAGCGACGGGTGATCGCTGCGCGAAATCTCGAGCTCTGCTTTCCCGAGATCACAATTGCTGAACGGCAAGAACTCCTTCGCGCCCATTTCTGTTCACTGGGCCGGGCACTTTTCGAATCCGGACTTGCATATTGGGCCCCTGACGAGCGTCTTCGTGACCTGGTACGAATTGGTGGCATGGACAATCTGCAGGCTGCCCACACAAGGGGTCACGGCGTAATTCTGATTGCTGGTCATTTCACTTCGATGGAACTGGCCGGGCGACTGCTCGGGCTCGTCGTGGATTTCGATGTGGTGATTCGACCGTTCAGTAACCCGGAAATCGATGCCATCGTTCACGCAGGGCGGCAGCGCGCCGTCGGAAAAGTAATACCGAAAAAGAGTTTTCACCAGTTCCTCAAAGGGCTAAAGGCGAACCGGGCAATTCTCATTACGGTCGATCAGGCGACGACTGCCCGCAATAAAGTGATGGCCCCCTTTTTTGCTGTCCCGGCGCCGACATCGATCAATGTGGCGCGAATTGCGCAAAAAACCGGTGCCACCGTCTTGCCACTGCTGTGGCTGCGGGAGCCTGATCTTTCAGGATACCGGGTCGAAATCGGCGCACCCTTGACAGGTTTTCCATCGGGCGATGCGCTGATGGATGCAAGCCGGATCAATGCCGTGATTGAGGAACAGATTCGTCAGGCGCCGGAGCAATATTACTGGATTCACCGCCGCTTCAAGGCCGAGCCGTCACCCTACGACAGGAAAAAGGGGTCGAACCGCTAAGGGACCTTAACGGTTCGACCCCTTTTTCCATTTTTTCCTTTAAACTCGCGTCGAAAAAGAGTCCCGTACACCAATAATCATAATGTCAGATAAACGTAAACCGCTATATCACTTCTGGACGCCGAACACCTGGTACCTCTGGCTGTTTCTGGGATTGCTTCGCCTGAGTTTCCTGCTTCCGTATCGTGTGCGGTTGCGTTTTTTTAAATCAGTCGGCCGACTGCTGCACCGTTTCGATATCAAGCGCCGGGCGACAGCCCGGCGGAACATCGAACTTTGCTTTCCCGAGCTATCCCCGGATGAGCGGGATGCACTGGTACTGGCACATTACGAAGCAATCGGCGCATCCTTGATGGAGCTTGGTCTCGCCCGCTGGACGTCGCGTGAGAAGATTGCTGCAATGAGTCGAATCGAAGGAGCGGAGCATCTGACGACGGCCCTGCAGCAAGGCAAAGCCGTTATTTTACTGACCGGACACTTTACTGCCCTGGAGTTAAGCGGGCGCATCATGCAGCACATTTGTCCCCGTATCGACGCGGTGTTTCAGCTGCATCCAAACGAGTTCCTGATCGAAATCCTGCGAACGACCCGCGAGCGCATGGCGGAAAGCACGATTGCGAGCAGCGATGTGCGAGGCATGGTTCGCAGCCTCCGGTCGGGTGCCGCCCTTTGGTTCGCCCCTGATCAGTCGGTCCGCAGCAAACAATCCGTGTTGATCACGTTCTTCGGCGAGCCGGCGATGACCAATACAGCTACGTCCAAACTGGCAAAACTCGCCAAAGCAATCGCAATACCCTGGTTCGTCTGCCGCCTTCCCGAGGGCGGCTACCACATGACGATCCTGCCACCGATGGAAAATTTTCCGAGCGACGATCCCGTGGAAGACACAAAGCAGTACGTTGCGATTCTGGAAGAGCAAATTCGCCGTTGTCCGGAGCAGTACATTTGGACTTACCGCAAATTCAAGGGCAGGCCGGAACCGTTGCCTGACGCTTATGCGAACCTGGACGAGCTGAAATAACCGTCGAGAATCTGTTCCCAGTTAGTCTCAGAATAATGCAATTCAGGATCCAGCCGCTTGATCTTCTGCAGCGATCTGTGCAGCCGGGCGAGGTTTTTTTGTTGCCATGACCCCGGTTGGCGTAATTTGCCACGATCGAAATCAACCAGCCAGAGCTTGTCGTTTTTGTCGATCTGAATATTGTAGGCAGTCAGGTCCGCATGGAAGACGCCCGCCTTGTGAAAGGGTGCGATGTCTCTGCCCAGCTTTTGCCAGAATTCTTCCCTGTGCGGCCGTGTCGCAATTCGATCCGACAATGATAGTACGTCAGGGATAAGGACCGTCAGCAGATCCGCTTTATAGGTCAGGCCTGAACGAATATAGCGGGCCGCAGCCGGTCGCGGCACCGGTAATCCCATGGCCGAGAGCTTCGATAACAAATGCCACTCGCCGAACCCGCGTGTCGCGTCTTCACCCAGCCAAAAATAACTGTCTGCAATGAGTCGGCCGATCAGTCCGCCGCGGATGAAGTGGCGCAAAACGAATTCGCCCTGATCGCCTTTCACGATCATGGTGTTGCCGCGGCCGGCAGACCGAAGCCGGCCCCTGACCGGGGAACAGGCCGGCCAACCCGCAGCAGTGAATTCGGCGTCGGAGATCTGCCCGAAAATATCCCGGTCAAAAAGGATGGAGCCGTTGCCGGTCTGCAGGACGCTTTCGTTCAAGCTTGTCGATCCTCACAAGAGTTCGTCCAAAACGACGAATTTGGCGACTTTCGGCTCAATTCGACATCTTTTTTCTGATTTTTACAGATTTTAACGTCATTTGTCGTAAGGTCCGCGTTCCAGTCTCGTCGCAATCGCGGGATTTCGGCTATTTTTACAACATTTAGAGATACTTAACGCCTTTTAGAGCCCCTACACTGATGCTGCAAGCCGAATAGCAGCTTAATTCCTGTTAGCGACAAATTGACCGTGATTCTGTTATTTCGCTGATGTTCGGCACATTTAGCCACGCATTCGTTGCAATTAAGCAGAAATCGCCCGTAGTACAGGCGATTCTTTAGTCAGCCGGGTCGGCAAGGCTATACTCGGCGCCGCAATACGGGCACTTTGCTTCACCGGTTTCCTCGATGGGCAAATAGACCTTCGGATGGGAATTCCACAGATACATGCCAGGCATCGGGCAGGAGAGAGGAATGTCGTCGCGACGGACCTCGTATCTGCGTTGCGAATTTGCCTGAATAAGATTCTGATCGACTGTTCCTGCTCTGTCTCTCACCGATATCACCACGCTTGTATTGTTTTGCAGGGGATTATAGCAATCTGAGCTGATGCCTATTCGCTGTTCAGGTGCTCGCCGAGCAATCGTAAGATCTCGGCTTGTGTTTCATATATTTCAGTGAGACCACCAACGACGAAAGTCGAATAAAAAACCCGCTCCGCGATAGCACCTTCGAGTTTGGTCGTTGCACGCAGTTGAATCGGCTCGTCTTGATTTGCATCGGACTGATCAAAAAACCAGTCAGTGAGCCTCTTGAAGTCGAAGGCCTCTGCCAGCCGAACTTGCTCGGATAATTCGGGAACCAGCTGGTGCACCACGATTTCTCGAATCAGAATTTCATCCTCGCTCGTATCGGCTAACTGCTGCCGCCAAAGTGCCAGGATACTGCGAATCTCGCTGTCCTCGATTAATTCGATTTGGCCGGATGAGACTGCGGCGTCCAGAGTGGAATCAGTGGGGCTGTAAGTTGGAGCGCCGATGGCGCCGACAATTAATTCGATTGGCACCAATATTTCTTGACCCCGCTCTGCGCTGGTGATTTGGTCCAACAGCTCCGTTGTTGCGCTATGGATCCTGCGGTTACCGACAAGCCATCTTTCAAGGTGTGCCTGACTCGCTTGAAAATCGGCATAGAGACTGACGACGAGGGCATCCGCCTGTTCAAGCTCGGCCCTCCGTTGCCACCACGCATCGATCGCAAACGCAAGCAGTATGCTGGCGACAATTGCAACGCCTTCCGCAATGGTTCGCAACCACGGTACATGTTGAGCTTCACGCATTGGTCAATTTTGCGCCTTCGTATGTCTGCTTTGGGTTGCCATTTAGTCGAGAGTAAATCTGACCTGGCCTCGGGGCTTCCGCGTTTTTCGACAGAATAGCCTGAGTATTGTCAGTGGGTCATCGCTGCTCGAAAGGCAATTCGCCACAAACAATTTACTCTTCCTGAATGGACTGCAGGAAGAAGACAATCTCCAAAATCTGCCCCATCGCCAGCCGGCCGCTGGTCCCCTCGTACCGCTCATCCGTTCCCCACACAGGCATATCGCCGGGTCCGTGGGCGCCGACTTTGTCGCGACCGTCGATTTTCCCGTAGACTTCCCAAAACGGAAAGGTCCCTCCGTTTCTCTCGCTCAATTGAGAAAGGTCTGCCGGCTGCTCCTTTAGATGCGGTCCCAACACACCGTCACCCTGTCCTTCCAGACCATGGCAGACCGCGCACCGTTGATTGAACTGTTGCTGTCCGCTCTCGATCACGTCCTCCTGCTGAGCAAGCGCAGCAGGAGCAAGCGCCCAGAGCAGTGCCACCAGACTCAACCCGGCAAGTAGCTTGGTGATCGTCCGCCACAGCCTGTTGCAAGCATCTATTTTGCAACTCTGCTTTGAAAGTCCAATCGGCAGATTCTTGGTCATGACAGGTCTCCTCGCTAGCTTTGGCTGGATTTGCCTTTGTCGGTTAGCTCCGAGATTTATGCAGTAATACGGAGATAGCGTCAAGTCGGAGAAACGCGTAGCACGAACGAATCTGACAATGTCTGTCAGTTCAGCTCCGTGCTGTCACAGGTCATTTCATCGTTCGCGCCCAGACGCTGGACACGAACTTTCTTTCCGTCGTAAATGCTCTGTCAGGCACCAGTGGCGGCTGCTCATCCAGGGCGAGGCGATGCAGTCGCAAGCGGTACTCTTTATAAATGTCCTGCAGGCCCACGACATCCTTCTCCGTCAGGCAAGCTGCCGCTGCAAGAGTTCCAAGTTGCCGTATGTTGTCTGAATAGTGAATAACGGCAGGATGCAGCCTGGCGTTCCTGAGAACTTGGTATTGCACGATGAACTCGATATCGCCAATGCCACCCTCGCCCTGTTTGAGATCGAATGATTCGGCGTCGCTCTGGTCCAGTTCCTTCCGCATTTTTTGCCGCATCGACGTCACGTCTTCCAACAAACTCTCCTGACGTACGCGGTTCCTTAGCGTCTCGGCCCGTATTCTCTCGAATTCCCTGGCTACCTGGGCGCTGCCGGCGACGGGCCGGCTGCGCAGGAGGGCCTGGTGCTCCCAGGTCCACGCGTTTTCCTCCTGATACCGCTCGAATGCTTCGACACTCGTTACCAGAAGTCCGGACCTACCGCTGGGACGCAAGCGCGTGTCGACGTCGTAAAGCGCACCCGTGCCGGTTTGTATCGTCAGAAAGTGCACCAGGCGGCGGACCAGACGGCCGAAGAAAACACTCGTTTCAAGCGGTTTTTCACCGTTCGTCATTTGCTCGGAATCGTCCCAGCGCCCTGATTCGTGGAGGAACACGAGATCGAGATCCGACCGGTATGATAATTCTATGCCGCCGAACTTGCCGTAAGCGATAACGCCGAATCCGGCAACCCGGCTGGCCTTACCGTCACCGTAACATGGCTCACCGTGCTTCTCGACGAGATCGGCATAAGCCAGCTTCAGCGCCTCTTTCAAAACCAGTTCCGCGAGGTCGGTCAGGCGGTCGCTGACTTTCATGATCTGCAGCTCGCCGCTGAAATCGGCGACCGCAACGCGAAACAGACTTGCCCGCTGAAACTGTCCGAGCACCTCTATAAGATGCTCGCTGTCCATCTTGTCAAGACGGGCGACACGTTGATCCAGTTCCTCTGCCATTTCGCTTGCCGAAAGCGAAGCCGAAAAGAGGCGGGGGTCGAGTAACTCATCCATCAACATAGGAAGGCGGCTGATCTCCTCGGCGAGATAAGCGCTGCTTTCACACAGGTTTACCAACCTTTCAAGAGCCGCTGGATTTTCATTCAGCAAGGCGACGTAAGCACTGCGCCGCAATATTCGCTCGACGATATTGAGTACTCTGCCGAGCACCGGCCATGGACGAGGCTTGTCCCGTAGCTGAACCAACAGCTTCTGCATGAGCTGGTCCAGCCGTTGACGGGCGACCTTGTCGATTTGCATCGTCAGAGGAGCACGCTGGAAATTCACCAGAGTTACCGATAGTTCCTCCGCCTGTGCGAAGCCTTGTTGTTCCAATAGTTCCTGCCACTGGGCGGCCGTAGACGATGATATCCAGCATTCAGAAAATGTTGTTGCGGTTGTGGACCTCGATTCGGGGCGTTCATTCCTGAACGCCACGTTTTCGAATTGCCTGCTGACATTGCTGCGATGCATATCGAGATCCGCAACCAAGTTGTCCCAGTCCGGAAAATTCATCGCCAGGCAAAGTCGTGCCCTGTCCATGGGATCGCTTGGAAGATCGTGCGACTGCTGGTCCCGCACGGCCTGAATTAAATTTTCGAGACGCCGCAAAAAAGTGTAGGCGTTGAGAAGCTCGGCGACCGATGATTCCGAAAGCCCAAGATTATTGGCGAGACGGGGCAACACAACCTGCAACTCGGGGCTGCGCAGTCGCCTGTCGCTCCCACCGCGAACCAGTTGCAACGATTGTGCAATGAATTCGATTTCCCTGATGCCGCCGGGGCCGAGCTTGATGTTGGATGCCAGCTCCTTCTTCTGACCCTCTGCAGCGATAAGCGCCTGCATGTCACGCAGCGATTCGAACACACCGAAGTCCAGGTAGCGCCGGTAAACGAAAGGCTCAATCATGCTGCTCATGAGTTCTTCGGTAACTGCCTCGCTGACAGGCGGACCCGTAATCCGGGCCTTGATGTAGGCGTATCGCTCCCAGCTCCTGCCATGCTGTGGAAGATAGGATTCCAGGGCGGCAAAACTCACCACTGGCGGGCCGCTTTCGCCAAACGGTCGGAGCCTGGTGTCGACTCTGAATACGAAGCCGTCGGCCGTCACCTCGTCAAGCAAAGCTACGATCTGCTGAGTCAGGCGAGTGAAGTATTCATGCGCGCTGAGAGGGCGCTTGCTATCAGTTTCTCCATCGTCGGTGTACAGGAAAATCAGATCGACATCAGAGGAGAAATTCAGCTCCCGACCACCGAGCTTGCCCATTGCAAGTACTATGACGGGTATCTCTTCCCGGTGCTCATTTCGCGGTATTCCAAACCGTTCCTGCATTATTCGCGTTGCATACTTTGTGCAGGCAGCGATCAAGTCGTCGGCAAGATCGGACAATCCCTGCAAAGTCTCGTTGAGGCTTGCTGCTCCGCAGATATCGCGCCACAGCACATGCAAGAGCCACCGATCGCGGAACCGTCTGAGGCGGCTCTTTACGGTATCGATGTCATCCAAACATCCGGATATCTCGCTCGCGAACGCACGCAGGGCCTCTCTGTCCGGAGCCTGCAGGAACGCAGCATTGTCCCGGCAGGACAGGACCCAGGGCCATTCCCGGACGATCGTATTTGCCGCGAACTCGCTGCAGGCAACAAGCCTGGTCATGCTGGCGAGGAAGTCAGCCTGGGAACTGAATCGAGCAACGCTGCCTGGATGAGCCGATTCCAGCCGCTCAAGCCAAAGCGGCACGACGTCGCTAAGCTCGTCGGGCAGATTCGAGATCAGCTGCTTGAGCTTCTTGTTGGCTGACGGCTTCATCGCGGCCAGTCTATCGGAATAGCCGCCAGATGCAGCATTCCGCACCACTCATTTTCAACCAGCGTGTCAGGTCTTTTTCGTAATCACCCGGTCGACGACTGCGTCTCCCTGGTCAGGGTTTGCAGGACGTCGTCGACAGCTATGGGTCTACCGATAGCATAGCCCTGCGCGAAGTCGACACCGATTTTTTTGATGAGCGACATGGTCTTCTGACTTTCCACGTACTCGGCCACGGTTTTGAGTTTCATCACTTTGGCTACTTGCGTAATAGCAACCACCATTGACTCCGAAATCCTGTTTTCAGTGATATCGCGGATAAAGCTGCCGTCGATTTTCAATGTATCGACCTGGAAATTCTTGAGATAGGCAAATGAACTCAACCCGGCGCCGAAGTCATCGAGTGAGAAGCTGCAACCACGCTTGCGCAATGCATCGATGAAGGCCTGAGCTTTGTTGAGGTTGGATACTGCCGCGGATTCCGTGACCTCAAAGCAGAGCGACGCAGCAGGGACACCGCTGGACTCGATTTCTTCCTCGATAAATTTGAGAATCTCGTCATCACCCAGCGACTGGCCTGACAGATTTATAGCAAAGCTCGCCCCTTTCGCTTTGAGATATTCTGCGTACTCGCCGAGTTTGGACAATGTCGTCGAAACGACCCATCGATCGATCTGCGGCATAAGCTGATAACGTTCGGCGGCGGAGAAGAAGGCGTGGGATGACACCTTGTTGCCCTGGCTGTCCTTCATTCTCAAAAGAATCTCGAAGTAACTGTGGTCGTCCTTATCTGTCAATGAGACGATAGGTTGCGCCTGAAGCTCAAGGCCGTCCGCGTCGAGTGTCTTTTGAATCTCCGAGACGAGATGCATGTCATCGTAGCGGCGTATGATGCTCTGGTTCTCCTGGTCATAGACTTCGACACGGTCACGACCATGGTCTTTCGCAGAGTCACAGGCGATTCGGGCAGCCGTTAACACGTCCGCCACATCCGAGGCTTTAGCGTCAAAACTGGCAACGCCGATGCTGACGGTGACCTGCAAGGACTTGTCTCCCTGCAAATATCGAAGTTGCTCTCCTTTCTTGCGCACGTCCGTGGTCATATCGAGCGCCTGGTCGACCGTACTGTGTGTCAATAGAATGGCGAACTCATCGCCTGCGAGGCGGGTTGCCACGGCATTCTTGGACAATACGTCCTCGAGCATCTGTGCAAAGCGAATAATGACTTCGTCGCCGGCTTCCCGTCCGAATGTGTTATTGACGAGCTGAAGGTTGTCCAGGTCCAAATAAATAATCTGGTGATCGTCATCACTGTCAGTGAGTGATTTCATCGATTCATGCAGTTGCGCCTCGAATCCCGAGCGGTTCATCAGGCCGGTCATTACGTCGAAAGACTGCTCAATGACGTATTCCACCTTGCGTACGATATGCGACATGAAACGCATGTGCGATTTGTCGAACAGTGTGTTGTTGACGCGCCCAAGCTGGGCCAGCACACCCTCCACATTTCCGGCCCTGTCAATGAGCGGACACAGCATCGCCTGGTAACCCTGATCGGCAATATTGGTCGAGCCCTCTACCGGCGGCACTTCAAATACCAGCGGCGCTCGCTGACCCTCGAGCTTCGGGAACAACTTCTCGATAATGTACTTGTCCAGTACCTTCCTGTTTACGTGCTTCCAGCTCGAGTGTGTGACACTGATCCGGATTCGTTTGGACGGCAAGAGCAGAACACTGTAAGCAATGCCAAGAAAGCGGCCGCTTTGGCCGATTAGCTGTGCGAGACCTGCATGGCTGCGTGATACGCCATGGATTTTCTCATCGACTTTATAGACGAGTTCGAGTTCATTCTCGGCGACGTCGGCCCGGCTCACAATCTCGTCGAGTTGTTGATTGAGGCGCAGGTTCTCGCCGATGACCTGCACCGCCGGGAGCAGAATGTTTTTTAACAGGCTCGGATCGAACGAGGAGGACTTGCCTGCATTCCTGGAGAACACGCTTACGAGCAGGCCAAGCCCTTTATCTGTACCGCCATAGACCGGCAACACGAGCACCGTTCGGCCGGAGGCCAACGTGCGGCGCAGAAGACTCGAATCAGGCAGAATTCCCGCGACAACGTCGTCGGGCAAATCTGTAACGTAGTCGTCGATTTCGTAATCGTCGTCGCCGGCGCTGCTCCAGACACAACTACGGGAGAGACCGTAAAAACAGAAGCACTGTGCCCGGGGCACCAGAGACTGCAGCAGTCCCTTGGCCGAGTCGATATTTCTACTCGTTATGATGTTGTGCACGTCTGCGAACATAGGCGAGTGTCTCTCTTTGGCCCGGTCGGGAAAGCCCTTGTAATCGGGAACCACCGCACAATGCCATGCAACGACGAAAATCGCTGTGACTCATGTCTCAGGTGAAACGAGTTTCTCCTTTTTTTTCAGTAAATTACGCGAAATAAAGCCCGGCGGCGCTGGCACTCGCGCCGGCCGGGCCTGATGGACTAGCGGCTGCTAAGCGCTTATCGATTCGAGCCAGTCGTCGTCCGACCCCTCGTTGACTCCTTCAAACAGGGGCGTACTCAGGTACCGCTCGCCGGTATCCGGCAACATCGCGAGGATGACGGAGCCTTTCTTGGCTTTTTCGGCAACTTCGAACGCGGCTGCCAGAGTGGCGCCGGAGGAGATGCCGACGAAAATACCTTCTTCTGCCGCCAGTTGTCGCGATACTTCGATTGCCCGATCGTCCGTCACCGGAATGAGTTCATCAAAGACTTCACGGTTCAGCACATCGGGAATGAAGTCGGGTGTCCAGCCCTGAATCTTGTGTGGATTCCAGTCACAACCTGCGAGCAGTGACGCACCAGCAGGCTCGGTCGCGACGATTGTTACATCGGGCCGGGCGACTTTGATGACCTCCCCGGCACCCGTCATCGTGCCGCCGGTGCCGTAGCCGGTGACCCAGTAGTCGAGTCGCCTGTTCGCGAAATCTCTGAGAATTTCCGGCCCCGTCGTGTTGCGGTGATATTCCGGGTTGGCCGGGTTTTCGAATTGCCTCGCCAGGAACCAGCCATATTTTTCTGCCAGTTCCTCCGCCTTTTTCACCATGCCGGTGCCCCTTTCCGCGGCTGGCGTCAGAATGACTTTGGCGCCGAGACCGCGCATGATCTTGCGGCGTTCAATGGAAAAGGAATCCGCCATTGTTGCAACGAACGGATAACCCTTCGCTGCACAAACCATCGCGAGCGAGATCCCTGTATTTCCTGACGTTGCTTCCACAACTGTCTGGCCGGGCTTAATGGTGCCGCGTTTTTCCGCATCATTAATGATCGCAATTGCAAGCCGGTCTTTGACCGACGCCATGGGATTGAACGACTCCACCTTCACGTACATTTCCATGTGATCCGGCGCAATTCGGTTTAGGCGTACGATCGGTGTGCCTCCGATCGTGTCGAGAATATTGTCGTAAATCATTTGACTGTCCTTTGTTGAAGAAACCGGAGATTTTGTTATTCGGTCCAGGAATCTGCGCGGACGAAATATCCGTTGCGAGACCACATTTTCGTTCTTTTGGAGCGCAAAGCGGGACTACGTGGCGAAAAAGCGCGGAATAATGGGCCGCTGTGACGCTTTTGCAGCAGGAATACGCTCTGCCGCACAGACTCCTAGTGGCCCTGTATATCAGAAAACTGCGACCGGAACAGGCGCCTCAGGGGCCTGCGCGGCAGCTTGACCTTCAAACCACCCCCGACCGTCACCGAATCCTGCCACTTCGCCGACGATCAGGAGCGCCGGCGCAACAACACCATATTGCTCTGCAAGGTCGGTCAGGTTTTCGAGACTGCCGTGTATGACTCTCTGATCGTCGCTCGTGCCGCGTTCTATAATTGCAATCGGCGTGTCCGGTGACCGTCCGTATTCGACAAGTTTGCTCTGAATGTCCGGGAAGCGACGAACAGCCATGTACAGCGCCAGCGTTTGTCTGTCGCGCGCCAGCGAAGGCCAGTCGAGCCGGTCCACGGAGTTCTTTCCGTGCGCCGTAAGGAGCACGACGGACTGTGCCATATCCCGGTGTGTTAACGGTATACCTGCATACGCCGCGCAACCGGCCGCGGCCGTGATGCCAGGAACTACCTGGTAGCGAATTTCGGCTCTCGCGAGCGCCTCTATCTCTTCGCCACCGCGGCCAAATATAAAAGGATCGCCACCTTTGAGCCGACAAACTCTCTTGCCGTCACGTACCAGGCGTATCAGCAGCTCGTTGATCTCTTCCTGTGTCGTGGACCTGCATCCGGGGGCCTTACCCACAGAGATTTTCTCGGCATCGCGTCTTGCCAGTGCGAGTACTTCTTCGGATACGAGACGGTCGTGCACAATAACATCCGCCCGTTGCATGAGTTGCAATGCCCGCATCGTCAGCAAGCCGGGGTCACCGGGTCCTGCACCAACGAGCCAGACTTCGCCTTCTTTCCGCTGCGATGGCGTTGCTGCTTCGAGCAGGGCAGCGATGTTTCTTCTTGCAGACTGTGGCCGACCGGCGAGTAGGTCATCGTAAACGGCGCCATCGAACACTTGCTCCCAGAATCGGCGCCGGCTGAGAAGATCATCAATTCGATTCTTGACGCGATCCCGCCATTCGGAAGCCAGGGTGGCGAGATGTCCAAGACGCGCTGGCAGAATTGTTTCGATCTGTGTGCGAATTTTGCGCGCAAGCAACGGCGCCGCGCCGCCACTCGATACCGCCACGACAACGGGACTCCGGTCAATGATTGCAGGTGTAACATAACTGCACAGCCCTTTGTCATCGACGGAATTGCAAAAGATCCCCGCTCCGTTAGCGGCTTCGAAGACCTGAGAGCCAAGCTCGGGATCGTCGCTGGCATTGACGACCAGCCACTGGCCATGCACATCCGACGGACTAAAACGGCCAACGCGATGAGTAATTCGCCCCGAGGTGGCATATCGCTTGAGTAACGGGCAGATATCCGGCGCCACGACTGTCAGCCGGGCACCCGCAGCCAGTAGCAAATCCGCCTTGCGTGACGCCACGACACCGCCACCGACCAGCAAGCAGGGCCTGTCTTTGAGGTTCAAGAATGCGGGAAAATAGTCCACGACTCAGCCTTATCCGGAGGTCGTCCAATATAGCGAGTGCCGGGCAATACGAAAAATAATGAATATTTCTGCCCTTATGCCACCGCGTTATAAGTATCGGTATTCTCAGCGAAAATTGTCGCAACACAGCAGATTCGGCATGGTCTCCGGCCACATTTGAGCCATGGAGACCGCATTGCCTGAAACGATTGCCGGCAATGCCTGTCCTAGAGAGGGTTGGTCGAGCCAAACGGGATCGACTCAGCACAGTCCAATGAAACTACAACAGCTAAAGTATCTGCTCGCGATCGTCGATAACGGCCTGAATATCACGGCGGCTGCCGATCGCCTCTACACGTCCCAGCCGGGCGTCAGCAAGCAGCTCAAGCTGCTGGAAGAGGAGCTCGGCCTGCAATTATTTGCGCGCAAGGGCAAGAGTCTCGAAAGCTTAACGGCTGCCGGTCAACACGTGATCGATCGGGCCAGACTCATCATGCAGGAGGTGGACAACATCCGTAGTCTGGCGTCGGACTACTATCGGGAAGAGGAAGGCACATTATCCATCGGCACAACCCATACTCAGGCACGCTATGTCCTGCCCGAAGTCGTAAAATCCTTCAGACAATTATACCCGGGCGTCAACCTGAATTTGCATCAGGGCACCTCGGAACAGATTGCCGACATGGTGGCCGCAAATGAAATCGACTTTGCTATCGCTACAGGATCGAATCACTTATTCGGTGAACTCCTGCTGGTACCGAGCTATCGCTGGGACCGCACAATTCTTGTGCCGAACGATCATGAACTCGCGGCGCTGGATCGAAAACTGACACTCGAAGATCTGGCCGACCATCCGCTTGTGACCTATGTTTTCAGTTTCGGGGGAGAATCATCGCTCAAGAAAGCGTTTGCCGAAAAAAACCTCAAACCCGATGTCGTCTTCACCGCACGAGACGCCGACGTAATCAAGACCTATGTTCGCATGGGACTCGGCGTCGGTATCGTTGCGAGTATGGCTCACGAGTGCGCAGACAAAATGGACCTGGCCGTGATCGATGCGGAAGGACTGTTTCCTCGGAGCACGACGTGGATCGGGTTCCGCAAGGACGCAATTCTACGGCGCTATATGCTCGACTTCATCACGCTGTTTGCGCCGCATATCGATGCACAGCAGGTCGACTCGGCGGTGAAAGCCCAGGACCAGGAAGAAATTGATTTGCTGTTCAGAGACACAAAGCTGCCAATCCGTGCCGGCTGCCCGGACGACCTGTCTGCCGCCGCGTAGGACCGGCTTTAGCCCAATCCGCCCGCATCATCAAACGCTGTCTTCCGATTGGTGCGGATTGATCTTTAGTCGTGATGCTGGGATTCGCGGATTGATCGCGGCTAAAGCCGCTCCTACTAGCCGCTCCTACTAGCCGCTCCTACTAGCCGCTCCTACTAGCCGCTCCTACGAACCTCTTCTACGAAATAGAGGCTTTCAGGCTGATCGCCCGAAGTCCATTTCGTGCAAACCACACTCGCGCGTCAGTCCGAAGAAGCGTGTTTCGTCGCT
>Ga0255052_10000933_pt1 | contig 22756 bp, 22 predicted proteins | sample JV7_2_21_MG_FD_188632 | JGI IMG/M metagenome (GOLD analysis project Ga0255052, IMG submission 188632) | Seawater microbial communities from Jervis Inlet, British Columbia, Canada - JV7_2_21 | ecosystem: Environmental > Aquatic > Marine > Inlet | place: Canada: British Columbia | collected... | reverse complement strand
GACAAGATGATCCGCTGGCCGCGATCGAGTTACTGGATCGCGCGCTTGTCCTCGACCCGGATTTTGCAAAGGCCCATGAACAAAAAGCCGTTCTATATTGGAATACTGCGAGCTATTGGATGGACTCGCCGACGGCACAGAAACTGGCGTACGCGAGCGCCCAGGCCGCGCTGGCCATCGATCCATCATTAGTGGTTGCACAGACGTACATGGCCACGGCTGACACCGTTGACTGGACGTGGTCAAAGGAACTCTACGCAGTCGAACGGGCCACTGAAGCAATGCCGACCAATCTCGGTGTGGCGAGTGCTTATTGCTGGGACTTGGCTTACATGGGCTATTTTCGGGAAGCGCTAACGTGCACCGATCGTATGATAATTCTTGAGCCTCTGGCGAGCGCTGGTTATCAACAAAAAGGTCTGGCGCTCATGGCGATGGACAGGCGTGCCGAGGCTAATGATGCATGGCAGTTGTCAATCGACCGCGGATCGCCAGGTGTTGCTATCTATAAAATCATTGATCATTTCTTGCACGCGGAAGATAAAGCGGCGATAGAGCTAATTGAGAGCGTTTATACGGATTTTTCCTTTATTGCCTTTGGCATGGAGCCCGGCAGTGCTCGCGCATTCGTCGAGAATGCTCGCCACCCGAAATCGGGACGGCAATATTTACGCGATACCGTTACGGCGATGGTTAAGAAGTCCAACAATCTCGCGGAAACAATCGACGCATATACATTGTATCTGGCCTTCGGTGCCCTGGACGACTACTACGACGTAATCTATGAGATGAGTGACGCCGATACGGCATGGACTAATAGCGACAACCTGGAGATGTTTGGCCGGATTTTCAAAATATCCGGCTATAGCGCAGACTCGCGATTCATGCCACTGCGCAACAAGTGGGGAATGGTCGAACTGTGGGACGAACGCGGTCCGCCCGATGATTGCGAGAAAGTCGACGGCAACTGGGTGTGCCAATAGCGCACGCATCGCTTTAATCCGGGTATCCCGGTTATCATGAGCGCTGCCGGCCCCGGGGAGCAATAACAACAGTGTCGTTCTTCGCCGAACTGAAACGAAGGAACGTGGTACGCGTGGGCATCGCCTACGTCATTGTTGGCTGGCTGCTCGCCCAGGTAGCGGAATTCGCTGCAGAGAACTTTGGCGCCCCCGACTGGGTCCTGAAGATCTTCGTCGTATTCCTTATTCTCGGCCTGCCGCTGGCACTGTTTTTTGCCTGGGCTTTTGAGCTAACGCCCGAAGGCATCGTCCTGGAAAAGAATGTCGTTCGAGATGAATCGATAACACCGCAGACCGGCAGAAAACTCGATTTCGTTATTATCGCCGTGATGGCAATCGCACTCATCTACATGGTTGCTGACAAGTTTATCGGCGAACCCGAGATAGAAATTACTGAGACAACGGTTCCAGATGACAAGTCAATCGCCGTCCTGCCATTTGTCAACATGTCCGACGACAAAGATTATTTCGCGGATGGACTTTCGGAAGAACTACTCAATCTTCTCGCCAAGATCCCCGACCTCAGAGTGATCGGCCGTACGTCATCGTTCGCATTCAAGGGCAAGAATGAAGATCTGCGCGAAATCGGCGATGCATTGGGGGTGAGCACCGTTCTCGAGGGATCCGTTCGCAGATCCGGCGATCGACTTCGCATTACCGCCCAATTGATCAACACCGACGATGGATCCCATATCTGGTCGGAGACCTACGATCGAAATATGGCAGATATATTTCAGATACAGGACGATGTCGCCGGCGCGATTACGGTTGCGTTGCAATTGCATCTGGCTCCCGCCAATCGCGGCGAAGCTGATCGACCGACGGAAAATCTGGAGGCTTATAGCCTTTATCTGGAGGCGTTGGCGGTTTTTCGGGAAGTCGACGATCCTCGGATAGCGATCGAAGTCCTGGATCGCGCACTGGTGCTCGATCCTTCGTTTGCGAAGGCCTACGAACGCAAAGCAATTTATTACTGGAATATGGGCTCCTACACAATGGATTCACCAACCGCTCAACGACTTGTCTATGAAAACGCGAGTGCTGCGCTCGCAATCGATTCTGACTTAGTTGGTGCGCAAACCTTTCTGGTCACCGCAGATCTAGAGAACTACACATGGTCGAGAGAGTTGCACGCGATTGAACGGGCTATGCGCAGCATGCCCAACGACGACAATGTGATGTACGCATACTGTTGGGATCTGAGCTTTGTTGGGTATCATCGGGATGCATACAGGTGTATCGAGCGACTGGTCGATTTGGAACCGCTGTGGGCGTGGTCGCACCTTTCCAAAGCGCAAATGTTGAGCGCATTGGGCGAACGGGAAGAAGCCCGGGTCTCGTGGCAAAGAGCCGCTGAACTCGGTAACCCGTTGGCACTCCTCGATATTGCCGTGGATCACCTGTTGCACGGCGAGGATGACGAGGCGATCGAATTTATGGAGAAGGCTCCTTCGAGATACGGCCTGAGTGTGCTTGGCCTGGATGCCGACAGCAGCCGACCATTCGTCGAGGGCGCCCGTCATCCCGACACCGGGAAACAATTCCTGGATCAGGCAATTGCCGAAATGATCGAAGGCGCCACGGATTTTTGGGGGAGCACGGCACCGTATGCCTGGTATCTAGCGTTCGGGAATCTTGATGTGTTTTACGACTTCGTCATTGAAATGAATGACATTGAATCGTCCTGGGCAAACAGCCAGCAGATTGAGTACATAGGACGCTATATCAAGGTGGCCGGTTACGCGGCTGACCCGCGTTTCATTGAGCTACATCGAAGATGGGGCATGCTCGATCTATGGGACGAGCGCGGCCCGCCCGATGATTGCAGCAAGATAGATGGTAACTGGGTGTGTGAATAGGCTCTGTGCCCTATTCGTTTCATTTCTGTTGGCGAACGCTACAGCGGCAGATCCTGTGCGCGCCCGCAATCTGGGCATCCCTTTCGACGGTACGCCCGGTGCGCTCAATGCGATAACAGATGTCGAAGGCCTTACGGTCGGGCATGTAACGATCATCAAGGACTTGCCGGACGACCGGGCGGTGCGGACGGGCGTGACTGCGATTCTTCCGCGAGGCCGCGCGACCATTGATCAGCCTGTTTTTGCGGGCTGGTTCACGCTGAACGGCAATGGCGAGATGACGGGAACGACCTGGGTCGAGGAATCCGGTTTTCTCGAAACCCCGGTAATGATCACCAATACGCATAGTGTTGGCACGGTCCACCAGGCGACGATCGAGTGGCGCGTAAATCAGGCGGGCCCGGATGCCAGCGGATATTTCTGGTCGTTACCTGTCGTCGCCGAGACCTGGGACGGCGATCTGAACGATGTCAACGGCTTTCATGTAAAGGCTGAGCATGTCTATGCCGCACTCGAATCCGCTTCCGGTGGTCCTGTGCCCGAGGGCAGTGTCGGCGGCGGAACCGGCATGATCTGTTTTGATTTCAAGTGCGGGATTGGAACCTCGTCACGGGTCGCCACGACGAAAGAGGGTGTCTTTACGATTGGTGTGCTTGTACAAGCCAATGCCGGCAGCCGGGATACCTTGCGTGTTGCGGGAGTTCCCGTTGGAAAACATCTTCGACAGGGCCTCGTATCAAGAAGGGGGTCCCCGGCCGCGTCGCGAACCAGTTCGATCATCATTGTCGTCGCGACCGATGCGCCTTTACTGCCGCATCAGCTGAAAAGGATCAGTAAGCGGACAGCGCTGGGTCTTGCGCGAGACGGGGGAATTGGTGGAGACGGTTCGGGAGATATTTTCATTGCTTTTTCGACAACCAATGCAGCGGCAGCACAGGTGGGTAGTGGGATAACTGTCAAAATGTTTGCGAACGACAACATGGACCCCCTTTTCCTGGCCACCGTTGAAGCGACTGAGGAAGCGATTATCAACGCGCTCGTCGCGGGTCGAGATATGACCGGAGACCGGGGTCACAGCGTCAAAGGGATCGATCACGACGAACTCGTCAAGGTTCTGCGTGAATACAATCGTTACGTTGGCGAATAGATGGGCGCGACGACGGCCGTCCTGCTTACTCTGGTCCTGTACAACGCTGTACTTGTCGGCGTTGGCCTCTGGGCAAGTGGGCGTAATCAGGACGTCGCCGATTTCTATCTGGCCGGTCGCGGGCTCGGCCCGTGGATCGCTGCGATCAGCGCATCGGCCAGTTCCTCTTCCGCCTGGACGCTCCTGGGCGTCAGCGGCGCGGCCTATGCCTGGGGCCTGCCGGCGTTGTGGTTGTTTCCGGCGACCGTCGGTGGCTTTCTGATCAACTGGGTCTGGGTCGCGCCACGGCTCAAGAAACTGGCACGCGAAGAAAGTGCCGTTACGTTGAGTGCGATAATCGCGCCGGTCGGGCTTGGTGAATCACGGCGGACAATACTTCGTGTTGCTGCAGGAATTATCGTCTTCTGTTTCGTGTTCTACGTTGCATCGCAATTCGAAGCTGCCGGCAAGGCATTCGAATCCACCTTCGACTTGTCCAAACAAACGAGCATCCTGATCGGCGCGGGTATCGTTCTTGTCTACACTTTGCTCGGCGGCTTTTGGGCCGTGAGCGTGACCGATTCGGTGCAGGGCCTGCTTATGCTGGTTGCGGCGATCGTATTGCCGGCAGTCGCATTGATCGCCGTTGGCGGATTCAACGATCTGATATCAGGCCTAAATGGAATGGGTAGCGCAGGCTCCCCTACCGCTTCGCTATCTGCACTCATGACTGTATTTTTCGTACTCGGTTTGTTCGGCATCACCATCGGCTATCCGGGACAGCCGCATGTTGTTAATCGTTTCATGGCGTTAAAGGATGAAAGGAGTTTGCGACAAGGCCGAGTCATTGCACTGACATGGGCAGTAATCGTTTATTCGGGCATGCTGACGGTCGGGTTCTCTGCAAGAGTTCTATTTCCAGACCTCGGTGACTCGGAACAGGTGATGTTCAAGGTGGCTGGGGAGTTGTTACCACCCGTTGTTGCCGGGGTGATGCTCGCCGCCGTTTTATCCGCGATCATGTCGACGGCAGACAGCCAGTTGCTGGTCGCTTCATCGGCCATTTCCTACGACTGGAATCTGGCCGATGACAAAATCGAGAGCGGCCTGGGCAAGAGCCGCATGACAGTCATCGTCGTGTTGATCATGGCCACGATTCTTGCCCTGGTGTGGCGCGCAGATATTTTCTCGAGAGTGTTGTTCGCCTGGTCCTCGCTTGGCTCGGCATTCGGCCCGATTTTGATCTTGAGGCTTCTCGGCCGCTCGATTTCGCCGCAAGGCACACTTGTCGCCATGTTGACCGGTTTTGGCCTGACCGTGCTGATTTCATGGTTCCCGTCTACGCCCGGCGATGTCGCCGAGCGTATCGTACCGTTTGCAATTGCACTGACTATAGCCGCCAGCGCTTCCAGGCCTAAATAGTCCGATATTGCGGTCATATGCATCTTTGTCTTAAGCCACCTATTAATCGGGAGGGCTTATGAAGGACGACGATGCGCTCGAGCAAAACCCGCATGTATCGCGTCAGGCACTGGAGGCCACACACAGGCAGCTATACGGCTGGGCCCTTACCCGCTGCGAGTTTGACCGAGCGGCTGCGGAGGATCTGATGCAGGAGGCCTATGTGGCGGTATTGATCGGGGCTGCGCGATTTGACGCCAAGTCCTCGCTGAAGACCTTTCTCTAGGTCGTCATGCTGATTCGCCTGAAAAATCTCCTAAACGATGAGCAGGTCGCTTATCTCGAGTCGATTAGAAAGGACTAGCCTTCTCTATTGTCGTTGCCTGGCCAGCGTGAGGTAGATTGCTGCTGAAATGCCTGATGCACCGAAAAACATACACATGACGACAATCTGATATTTGACGGCAATCATTGGCGAAACACCGGACAAAATCTGCCCGGTCATCATGCCTGGCAGGGAAACGAGGCCGACAGCGAATAACATATTGGTTATGGGAATGAGCGATGCTTTGAGTGAGATCGCTCTTGCCTCCGTAAATTCGACCGACCTCTCGAGTTCCGACTCCAGTCTCTCCGCCGCCAGGCTGACGGCATTCATCGAGCCGGAAAATACCATGCCGGCGAGCGGCACCATGTAACGGGGCATGAACCAGGGCTCGATATCGATAACGACTTGCGTCACGACCGCCAGAGTCAGGCCGCCGCCGATTAGAATGGCAACAAACGCATTACCTACGAGACCAGGTCGCTTGTGTCGTAGAGGCCGGATCGCGATTACGCTGGCAGCCGTGAGCATCACAGTTAAAACGGAAACGATGATCCACGCCTTGTCGGCTTCGAAGATAAAAACAAGCACGTAGCCGATTAGCAACAACTGGATCAGCATGCGTGCGATGGCATAAACCGCAGTTCCTGCAATTGAAGTCCAGCGTGCAAGTATGGCGACAACGACCGCTGCCGGCACAAAGACCCAGACTATCGATGAAAATGACAATGCTTGCACGGATGCGTTCACGACACTTATGCCCCTCTGTTTTTGTTAGTTACCGGGTTTTGCGTATTGAACTGCGCCCAGGAAATGCAATGACACGTAGGGCTCGTCTCCGACCACCCAGCTGTCATGCGGCTCGGACGGGACGTGGAACAGGTCCCCGGCTTTCATCTCCGTAACCCGGCCATCGGAGAAAGCGGCGGTCGCGCGGCCGGATACGACCATGCCGATATGCTCGACGGTGCAATAGGCCTCGCCAATACCGCTTCCAACATCTTTAGACCACTTCCAACCCGGCTGATAGGTTGCTCTGCCGATGGTCATGCCGCCGAGCGTCACCGTCTCGAATTTGCCTCTTTCGAAATGCGCCACGTCGTCCGGATGGTCAAATTGCTTGAGTACCACGTCATCCATAATCGTTCTGCTCCCTTTCAGCGTCACGAACTGTCTCGTGGGTCACCCGATTCGGGAAGCCGCGGCAACTCGTCTCGCGTATCGAACCAGCTCACCTGACTGCTACACCAGGCATGGTATTGAGGAGTTACGGCCTCCGGATCATCCAGTGTCCCGACATTGATCTCTATCGTGTCATCGGATTCCGTCACACGAAACGCGATCTGTGATCCACATTCCGCGCAGAACTCCCGCCGACCCCAACTGGAGGAGGCGTAAATTTTCGGCGAGCCTTCGGTGTAAGCAAAGCTATCTGTCGAGAACGACACCCATGGCAGGGCCGCCGCCCCGGACAGTTTCTGACACATGCGACAGTGGCAATATCCAGCTTCGAGCGGCCCGGCATTCGAGTTGTAACGCAATGCGCCGCATAGACAACCACCTGCGTATTTCATAGCGGGGATCCTTATGGATTGTTTGAATAGCCGGAATGCTGCCTCAATCTGATCACAATTTTCTCAGCTTGCCACTGAACAATATTGGGCGCGAGAACAATGATCAATGCAGCAAGCCATATTTCGCTATTTGCGAAGTTCCTTGCGCATAACCAGCTTGAGTCCCGACCAGGTGTCATCAACGGCACAGACTTTGACGTCCACCAGGCCTAGCGGCGGCAGCGCCACGGACCGAACAGTGTCTTCGGTGACGCTTGAGGCTACACCGGATGACTTTTTCAGCCAGGAGATCCATATCATGCCGTTTTGATCAATCGCGCTGATCGTCAAGTACGGTTCTTCCTTTCCTCGAAATAGCGCGCGTATACATCCTGCACGATCTTGTCGGGAATTTTCAATCCATTAGTCAAGGCTTCAAGAAGACTCATTTCCGCGGCATCTTTTTCGTTGTCTGCGGCAATGACATGGAGAACCATCAACATAAGGTCTTCTTTTTCAGGCAACGCCAACGTGTCATTAGCTTCTCGCAAAATCTCGTCGAGATGTGTATCCGCAGATAGCTCGTGCGCCGCGCGAGTTATCAGGTTCAATGCCTCACCGGCCTCGAGCGAAAATCGCTGGCGTAACAATTCCACCATACGCACGGACTCATCCGGGGATATGCCGCCATCGCTTTTGGCCACGAGTGTGATCAACCCTGCAACCAGCGTTTGGGCGTTCAGATCAGTCGCCAGGCTCGGCATATCGATAGCGATGCCGGTTTTCGCATAGATCAGATCAGAAAGTTTCTTGGCCGCACGTGAGATCATTGGCCCGCGGTCCGCGAATAGAAGTGGATAGTCGCCACACCGGCCACGATAAGTGCTATACCGATTATCGCAGGCCAATCCAGCGGCTGTTTGTACAAAACGACGCCAACTATCGCAATCAGCGCAATGCCGACACCACACCAGATTGCGTAGGCTATCCCTAACGGTATGGTCCTGAGCACCAATGAAAGGCAGTAGAACGCAATTCCGTATCCCGCGATAACCAATATGCTCGGAACAAGCCGCGTAAATTCTTCCGAGGCTTTCAATGCAGATGTCGCGATGACTTCAGCAATTATCGCAATTGATAGATAAGCGTATCCCATTGCTGCTTCCTATTTTTCTTGTTAGGGAACCTCTGATTTATTCTGGGCGAAGTAGATTGTGATTCAAAATGTCCAGATTTAAGGCGCGGATCGCACGTAATAGCTGGCTATTGCGAAGATTCGCAACGCAGAAGCTGGACATTTTGGACGCAAGATACGAGTTCATGAATAGATCAGAGGTTCCTTAGGTCGTATGATCACTATTCGAGAGGTTTTGAATGATCGACTTGGCAGGCTCCTTTGATCCGTCGAAGGTTTGATACATGCCGATTACTCGACCATCCTCGCCGAACTTGACTGTAAGATCGTCAAAGAGAATACAGTCGTCGACTTCGACCGGTTCGACTCCCAACATGGACTTCATCGTCTCGATAACCATAGGCTTGTCCAGGATATTCGCAAGACTGGCTACGAGTTGAAAAACGCGATCACGGGCCGCCGGCTCATCGCAGATATTGCCGTTCCATCCATCCGTCGAATCAGGGTTGCTCACGAGTTCAATCCTTAGTCCATTGCAGTCGTCAACCATACACTTAAATTGTCGTTCGAACCGTCGTACGTCTTGGCGATGACTATACGACTTCTCGAAATGAGGGCTGGGACGCCCGTGATATCTGGATTCAGCTGTCAACTTTCACTATCAGTTGATTTCGGGCAGTCTCTTTTTCTATGAAGCTGGATCGATTTATCAGGCTGGCACTGGGTTCGCTGATTCTGCTGGTGTTCGTAATTGCGATCGCGGCATTACTTTTTGTAACGGAGTCCGCGCTCAACGTCTGGGACCGGCTGGTGCAGGGTCCCCGAGTGTTGCTGTACAGCTACCTGACTGTCATGGCGGCGCTGATCGTTGGCGCCATCTGGCTCGTTGGCCGCCTGCTCGTTCGGCGCAAAATCCCGGAAACCGAAATCAGGACGGCAAAACTGAGCAAGTCGGATATCGAAACACGACTGCGTGATGCCGACAGTGTCGGAGTCGACGTCACTGAAGCACAGTCCGAGTTGCAGGAGCTTGCATCACGCCAGCAGGCCGGGTCGGTTCATCTGTGCTTTTTCGGCGAGATCAGTACCGGGAAAAGTTCTCTGATCAAGGCGCTGGTTCCCGAAGCCGATGTAATCATCGATGCGGTTGGTGGTTCGACGCTGGACATTCGTCACTACCGCTGGCGGGATGATGCCGGTTCCCAGATCCTGCTGACGGACGTACCCGGGACGGGCGGTCTCGATGAGAGTCTGGATGATGTCGCGGAAGAGGAGGCGCGGCGCTCGCAGGTCGTTGTCTATGTGTGCGAAGGCGACCTGACCCGGGCCGAGAAGCAGGCTGTCAAATATTTACTGGCACTGGAGAAACCGCTTGTGCTCGTAATGAACAAATCAGATCGCTACGACGTGGCGGAGCAGGCGGCGCTGATGCAGCGCCTGCTCGATCACCTCAGCGATCTCGGCGGCGAGACCGCGAAAGATCGCGTGGTCGCCGTGTCTGCCGGCGGGCAGATGGATGTCATCGAGAAAAAGTCCGATGGCACGGAGGAAGCGGTGCGCCGCGAACGTCAGGCTGACATCGGCGTGCTCGTCGTGGCAATCAATCGCCTGCTCGAAGACGATACTCACGAGCTGGATGCACGCCGCGACAGGGCGGTCTTTCGGCTCGCGGCTGAAAAACTGGCCGAGGCCGAACGAAGCTACAGGCAGCAGCGCTCCGAACAGATTATCCGTAACTCGACGCGCAAGGCAGTGGTGGGTGCGTTGGCTGCCGTCAGCCCCGGTACCGATGTGATCATCCAGGGCTATATCGGCACGACGATGACGCAGAGTTTGTGCAAACTTTATGGTGCCGCGCCACGAGATCTCGATATCGAGAATTTTCTTAATTTGAGCCAGAGCCGGGCCGGTAAGGCGCTGCCATTGAGTCTGGCGGTTGCGGGCAACGGGCTGAAGGCCTTCCCGGGGCTCGGCACTGTCGCAGGAGGCCTCGTCCATGCGGTAGCCTATGGCCTCATCTTTGACGCGCTTGGCAGAAGCCTCGTGCTGACTCTGGACAAACACGGTCAACTGGTCCCCGAAACCGCCGCAAAGGAATTTGAGGAAGGCATCAATGAACATATTGAAGCGGGTGTTCGACAAGTTGCCAAAATGGCCCTGGACCAGCGAGAAGAAGAAAACGAGCCCGGAGGTTGACGGCGGGTCCAGGCACCTGACCCTGGCCAGGGAAAGTTTATCCGACCTGATCGAAGATGCCCGGTTGCCGGCCGGCGTTCGTGATTCCCTGGCACATGACTACGCGGCCGTCGAAGCTATGCTCGACAAGTTGAAGCACGGCCACCTGCACATCGCGGCTTTCGGTCGCGTCAGTACCGGCAAGTCCTCTCTGTTGAACGCGCTGATCGGGGAAGAGAAGTTTACTGTCAGCCCCCTGCATGGCGAGACCAGGCAATCGGCAATGGAGCCGTGGTCTGAAATCGAGGCGGGAGGCGTTTTCCTGATCGACACGCCGGGACTTGATGAAGCCGGTGGTGAAGATCGCGAGTCGTTGGCGAAAGAAGTGGCGAACCGTTCGGACCTGGTGATTTTCGTGCTGGACGGAGATATTACCGAGAGTGAAAGACATGCTTTGAAGACACTGCTCGAGCAGGGCAGGCCGGTGATTGTTGCGCTGAACAAGAGCGACCTTTACACCGAATCCGAAATGAGCGCATTGCTGCAATCAGTGCGGGAGAAAACAGAGGGTATCGTCCAGGCGAGTGATGTTTTGCCTGTTGCTGCACAACCGAAGCCACAGACAATCATAGAGATCGATGATGAGGGCAACGAAAAAACGACTTCGCGTGCGCGCGACATCGATATCGAACAACTCAAGCTCAGGCTCTGGGACATATTCGAAGCGGAGGGAAAGACGCTTGCCGCGTTGAACGCTAGTCTGTTTGCCGCCGATCTAAGCGACCAGGTCGGAAAACGCATACTTAATGCACGACGTGAACTCGGAGACAAATTGGTGCGCTCTTATTGCGTTGCCAAGGGCGTCGCAGTCGCTTTCAATCCTGTTCCGGTTGCCGATTTATTCGCGGCCGCGTTCATCGATGTCGGCATGGTGATGCACCTGTCGAGAGTTTATGACTTGCCGATCAGCAAGAAGGAAGCCGGCTCATTGATCAGCGTGATCGTCGCCGAAGCAGCCGCACTAATGGGCACAGTATGGGCACTGCATTTTGTATCGAGTGCACTGAAGGTCGGTACGCTCGGTCTTTCAACCATACTAACAGCAGGCGCACAGGGCGCGATTGCTTATTACAGTACCTATGTTGTCGGCCAGGTCGCAGCGGAATACCTGGCCGAAGGCAAATCCTGGGGCGAGGGTGGCCCGAAGAAAGTCGTTCAGGAGATCCTGGAAAGTCTCGACAAGGAGACCGTATTGCAGGAAGCCCGGCGAGAGATCCGCGCACGTCTGGGTGTGGGTGGTTCCAGTGCCTGACAAGTCGACGTCGAGTGAGCGAATCGATCGCATCCGGGCGACAGTATCCGACATACCAAAGGGGTCGGTTGCGAGCTACGGGCAGATTGCCGAGATTGCCGGCATACCTCGTGGTGCCCGCCAGGTTGGCTATGCATTGCGCACTTTGCCGAAAAACTCCAGCGTGCCTTGGCACCGTGTTATTCAATCATCAGGCAGGATCGCGTTCGAAAAAGGCGGTCCGGCTTATAATCGGCAGTCCAGGCGCCTTATCATGGAGGATGTTGTCATTCTCGAAGGACGCATCGACATGCAGAAGTATCGCTGGCAACCGGACCTCGATGAGCTTTTATGGAAGCCAAGCGCATCCTGGGACAACTAGCCCGAGCATCGCATGAGAACGCCCGAGAAATTTGACAACAGCATGACAATGATCAGTGACAATTGCTGCCTATGATCACACCTTGTAGTTGCAACGGGCTGTTAGGCTTGTGGCCGAATCTCGATCCGCCTGACTGGCTCTTCCCTCTAGCTATAGCCGGCTATGGCTCTCAGTCCAGAGCGGCGTCAGTCGCAACGATCCTTCGACCACAAACACGAACTCTCATGCAACACTCGGGCCGGCCATGAAGCGAAAACTGCTTTCTCTGTACCTGACCCTCATATTCAGCCCGCGATATCGTTCGTTTCGGCGCCTGCTCGCCGAGCTCAAGAGAAAGCTCACGCTACGGCCGCATGTTATTTCCGTTTTTCTGCAGGTCGACGATCCTTATTCGTATTTGCTAAGTCACTACCTGCCGCTGCTGGCCAGCCAGTACAAGAACGTCGAGCTTCGTTATTACCTGTGCCAGGCCGTTCGTCATGAATTCATGCCGGCACCGGAATTGCTGGCCGAATACGCGCCGATGGAATGCCGGCTGCTTGCCCACGAGTTCGGCGTGCCGTTTCTCGATAAAGGCGATGCGCCGGTCGTGGAGCATCGCCGCGACCTTCTGGATTTCCTCGCGGACGAGCAGGGCGAAGAGGATTTCAAACAGTCGTTTCGCCAGGCGCTTGGTGCGTATTGGCGTGGTGATGCCGAGGGAATTGTTCGGCTTCTTGGCCGGTCACAACCGTCGAGGCCGGATACGAACATCCTGATAACACAAAACCAGCAGCTCCTGCGGAAAATGGGGCATTACAACGCAGCCACAATGCACTATGCGGGTGAGTGGTATTGGGGAGTGGACAGGCTTCACTATCTGACAAGCCGCCTCGATGCCCTGGGACAAAATCGGTGGCCGGAACAAAACGCGGATCTCGCGTCCTTGCAGCAGGCAAAGCAGCTGACTCTGCCGGCGAGGGTTCCGGGTACAGCGGACAAACTGCCACCGCTCGAGATGTTTTACTCGTTTCGAAGCCCGTATTCCTACCTGGCACTGGAGCGTACCTTCGCTATCGCTGACGCCTTCGGCCTGAAGCTCGAGGTCAAGCCGGTATTGCCGATGGTAATGCGCGGCATGGCGGTTCCGAGAAGGAAACTCCTGTATATCGCCAAGGACGCGAGTCGCGAAGCGGAACGACTGGGTATCCCGTTCGGCAAGATGTTCGATCCGGTGGGTGCCGGGGCCGAACGATGTATTGCGGCGTTCTACTACGCCAGGACCCAGGGTCGCGAGCGCGATTTCCTGCTGGCCGCCGGCAAAGCCATCTGGGCGGAGGGAATCGATGTCGCCCAGGACGAAGGAATGGAACACGTCGCAGAAGGTTCGGGCATCTTCTGGCCCGAGGTGAAAGTGGCGCTCACGTTGGACGATTGGCGTTCGAATGCCGAGGCAAACCGGCAGGTAATGACCGAAGCGGGAGTCTGGGGAGTTCCGTCATTCAAGATCGGGGAGCTTGCGCTTTGGGGACAGGACCGTGACTGGTTACTGGCCAGAATGATCGAAGACATGTGTCACACCGGCGACGGAATAATGGTATGACGATGCCTGCCGTATATTTTTCGCACGGGCAGGAGAGTGGCCCGTGGGGCACGAAGATCCAGGCGATGGCACAGGCCGTGCGTAGCTTGGGGTGTCGTGCTGAAAGCGTCGACTATCAGGGCATCGCGGATCCAACGGAGCGCGTCGACAAACTCGTTGCGGAATGCCAGGGCGTGAAAGAATCACTGGTGCTGGTCGGGTCGAGCATGGGTGGGCATGTTGCGACGGCCGCCGCCGCGCCACTAAATGCAGTCGGACTCTTTGTGCTCGCACCTGCCTATTACATCGCCGAATACGAGCACCTCACGCCGCCTGCCCCCGATATCCCGATCAGTATCGTACATGGCTGGCGCGATGACGTAGTCCCGCCGGAAAACAGCATTCGATTTGCCGCCCAGTGCCAGGCCACGCTGCACCTCGTCGACGGGGACCACCGGCTCACAGAGAATATTGATGAGATAATCGGATATCTGGATAGTTTTATCAGGGTTTTGGCAGACCCTGGCGCCACCGAATAGCGCGTAAGAATCAGGATATGGGAGGATCGCAATGAGAGCTCTGGTCATTCTCGCAGCAGCAATTTTTATTGCCGGTTGTGGAGGCTCGTCCGAAGAGGACACGGTCGGTAAGGAAATTGCCGACGATTACAACGAGGCCATGGACAAGGCGCGCGCGGTCGAGGAAGAACTCAAGGAACGCGTGGAGGCACTGGACAAGGCGGTCGAGGAAGCCATGGAGGAAGGGGAGGAGGAGAACGAGGAACAGAAGTAGCAATAGAATACGTACCTCGATAGAAATAGTTTGTAAGATTGAGGTGTAGGAGCGGCTTTAGCCGCGATACACGATTCGCAAAAGAATAAGTAGACAATGAATCTAGCCGGAGTGATCTTTCGGCCCCTGTACTGGATTGCGGGTAAAGTCTTCGCGACCTGGGCCAGGCCTGCCGTTCAGCCAGACGATCCCGCGCAATACCTTACAGGCGACGGCGCGGAGGTCTGTTATGTGCTCGAGACGGGCGGCCTCGCCGATACCCTGGCGCTGGAGCGGATCTGCAGGATGCATGGAATGCCGTCACCGGCCGGTTCTTTGCGTTTCGGCGGCATTCGCGAAAATCCGCGACTCGTCGTGCTGCGCCGCATGAGCGGATTTATGTTGCGGCGTAATCGCGCAACCGGATCCATGCGGCTGAAGCGTCTCGCTGAGGCAAGTCGCAACGCAGACGGCAAGGAGTTGCTGTTGATCCCGGTGGCGATCTACTGGGGGCGCTCACCCGACAAGGAGCGGTCGCTGTTGAAGATCCTGTTTTCCGAGAACTGGGAGGTGGCTGGCAGGACGCGCAAGTTCTTTGCGACTGTATTGCACGGCAGAAACACGCTTCTTCGATTTAGTGAACCAGCGACACTAAGCTCGATAGTTCAGGAAGGCCTTGATTCGGAACTGGCTTACCGCAAGGTCTCGCGGATTCTCCGCGTTCACTTCCGAAAGAGGAGAACGGCGACTGTCGGTCCGGACCTCTCTCACCGCCGAACTCTTGTCAATCAGGTGATGCTGAGCCCACAGGTTCGCAGAGTCATAAAAGCAGAGAGTGACGACAATCGAGCACTGCTCGAGCGCAGGACACATGAGGCTAGAAAGTATGCGCAGGAAATTGCGGCACATATTTCCTATCCGACGGTAGGGGTTATCGTCAGGCTCCTGCGCTGGCTCTGGAACCGGATGTACGATGGCATCGTACTCAATCACGTTGAACGGCTTCACGAGGTCGCCAGAGACAAAGAAGTCGTCTATGTGCCTTGCCATCGCAGCCACTTTGATTACCTCCTGCTGGCATACATCGTGCACCAGGAGGGCCTTAGCCTTCCCCATACGGCGGCGGGCATTAACCTGAACATGCCGGTCATAGGCTCGATACTCCGGCGTGGCGGGGCGTTCTATTTGCGAAGGAGCTTCAAGGGCAACCGACTCTATGCTGCGGTATTCAATGCCTATCTGCACGAGATTCTGAAGCGTGGCCACTCGATCGAATATTTCGTCGAGGGTGGCCGGAGCCGGACCGGCAGGCTGTTGACACCGAAGGCCGGCATGCTGGTCATGACGGTCCACTCATACATTCAGGCGCCACGCCGCCCAATCGTTTTCGTGCCCATATATTTCGGCTACGAAAAGCTCATCGAGGGCGATTCCTTCATCAGTGAATTGAGCGGTGCAGAAAAGAAGAAGGAAACGCTCGGCGGACTCATTCGGTCCGTACGTGGGTTGCGGCAGGATTTTGGCAAGGTCTATGTCAATGTCGGCAGACCGGTGAAGCTGGAGCCAATCCTGGACCGGCAAAAGCCCGATTGGCGCGAGCTGATGGAGCAGGAAGAGGAGCGTCCTGCCTGGCTCAACGACGTCATCGACGAACTGGGCCGCGAAATAATGACCGGCATCAATGCTGCCGCTGCCGTAACGCCGATCAGTCTGCTTGCGACAGTTCTGTTGTCGAGCCCCAAACAGTCTGTCGGCGAACAGGAACTCCTCCGCCAGCTTGGGATGAGCATTGATCTGCTCGAAAAATTCAAATATTCCGATTCGGTCACCGTACCCGACTGGCTACCCAAGGAAATAATCTCGCATGGGGAAAAACTGGGCGTCATCAGCAGAACAGCGCATTCGCTCGGCGACGTCCTGCGCATGTCCGAGCATGTTGCAGTATTGATGACCTATTTCAGAAATAATGTGCAGCATTTGTTTGCGATTCCAGCCTCGATTGCCTGCTGCTTCATCCACGGACGGCAGCTTGAACACGCCGAACTTCAACGACTGATCCGTCTGATTTATCCGTTCATGAAAGAAGAGCTGTGCCTTCAATGGGACAACAAGGAAATTGACGACATAACGACTACAGGCATCAAAGCCTTGCTCGATCTCAAGATTCTCACTCGCGGCAAGAGCGGCAGGGAACTCATAAGGCCGCCAGCCGGCTCTACCAAAGCTTATCAACTCTTAATGTTGGGCCAGTCAATGGTGCCGATGTTGCAGCGCTTCTATCTGGTTATCTCCTTACTGGTCAAGAACGGCTCCGGTGTGTTGTCGCGCGCCCGGCTCGAAAAACTTTGCCAGCAAAGCGCTGAACGTCTGTCGATGATTTACGGACTGCATTCGCCAGATTTTTTTGACAGGGCGCTGTTCCAGGACTTCATTCGCAAACTGCGCGAGCAAAATGTGTTGTATCGCAATAACGAAGGTCTACTTGAGTTCGATGAAGGCATCACCGGCATCGGTGAGGACGCAAGGCTCGTCCTTGGCGAAGAAATTCGCCACAGTATTCTGTCACTGACATTCTCGGATGGAGAAGAAGACTAGATATCATGAAAGTTGCTTCCTTTTATCGATTTCTCGATCTCGAAGATCCAAAAGCCCTTCGCATGACACTGCAGGAGCTGTGCGACAAAAATGACTTGCTGGGCACGATTCTCGTTGCCGGGGAAGGCGTCAACGGCACGCTTGCGGGGAGCCGGCAGGCAGTCGAGGCCGTATTCGACTGGCTCGAGGAGGCGCTCGATCTGGTGGACGCCATCGATGCGCGTTGGACCGATGCTGCCGAGGCCCCGTTTCACCGTATGCGCGTGCGCCTGAAAAAAGAGATCGTCACGCTCGGCCGACCGGACATCAAACCGCAGAAATTGACCGGCAAACACATATCTCCCGACGATTGGAATGAACTCATCGACGATCCCGACACGATTGTGATCGATACCCGCAATCAGTACGAAGTCGAGGTCGGTACTTTTCCAAATGCCATCGATCCAGGCACCGACAGCTTCCGCCAGTTTGCGGATTTCGCAGTAAAACTGGCAAAAGCAGGCAACAACCGGCCATTAGCCATGTTTTGCACCGGCGGGATCCGCTGTGAGAAGGCAACGGCCCTGATGCTCGAACTCGGATTCAAAGACGTCAACCAGTTGCAGGGCGGCATTCTCAACTACCTCGAACAGGTCAGCGGCGAAGACAATCGTTGGGATGGCGAGTGCTTCGTTTTTGACAGCCGGGTCGCCGTCGATCTCGATCGGGCAGAAGGTGGCTACGTGCAGTGTCATGCCTGCCGGCGGCCTTTGAGTAGTGTAGACCTTGAATCACCTGATTATCGGGAGGGTGTTTCCTGCCCTCGATGTATCGGCGATCTGGATGAAGAAAGGGCAGGGCGTCTCGAGGAACGCCAGCGGCAGGTTGAACTTGCGCGAGAACGTGGCGTACCGCACATCGGCGCAGTTCTAGCAAATGACAAATCGAAAACCGGCTAGTTGTGATAATGGAACGAATACTTTCAAGTCTCATTTACAAAACAATTTCCCGCGGATTCCTGGGCAAAAGTCAGGGGCTTTTATGCAGAAGACTTCCAAAGTCATATAGACGCCGTGTATGCCAGAAAATAATCAGGGCATCATCTGAATAGTAACGACCGCTCCTGGCCGTTAGTGGAAGTCAGAATCTCATATTTTTAGCGTTTTTGACGTCTGCTTTGCCCCCGAAAGCAGACGTTGGGGCGGTAGAGTGCTGCGGGGCCGCTGATGACCGAAAGTGGACCCGACCCTTAGTTTTGGCGTCAATATAAAGATCGGTTTCTCGGCTCATACGCACTAGGATTAGTTATCGGATTACCTCGGAGTCATTGAATGCTATTAAGACGCTTGATGGCACACGTACGTGGTGAAAACTGGTTTGCTGTTGTACTCGATCTTCTCGTGGTAGTCGTGGGCCTGTTTATCGGTCTGCAGATTGATACGTGGTGGGAAGGGCAGAAAGAAGCGCGCGTTGAGTCCGCATACTTGATGGAGATTCAAGAAGACTTTGAAGCAAATAGATCAAGCCTGGATGAACAGATTGGTGTAGCGGAGCAGACTATTAGTGACATGATAACCCTTCATGCTCAGTCCTCACTTCCTGAGCCAAGCCTATCATTCTCGGAATTGAATGCGCGTTTTATCTCGATAAATAACATGCCGACATTTGTTCTTGCGACGCGCGCCTATGACAACCTAACCGGCTCAGGTGACCTAAAGTTACTTAGGAGCAGACCGTTAAAAAACGCACTGGCTGAATATTACGCGGCAGCGGAATTGACTGCAGTCGTTCAGGCGACGCATGAAATGGAATTGGTTCACACCTTTCAGCCTTATATCATCGAGAATCTTGACTACGCGGCGGTCAAGCGCGATTTAGTCAATGATTTTCCACTGGAAGCGCCAGGTGACGAGGCGCGAATCCTCGAGGAATTGGCTACGCAGCAATTTCGAAATACAGTCGTGCAAAAGTGGGTTATAACCACCGATCTGCTTAACCAATTTCGAGGCATGCTGGAGCGAACTAACGAAGTGCTCGCATTATTGGAGTAATCAGGGGCGTCCGCTTCTGGCTGTTAGTTGCCCTTCATATTGCCGATTTTGGTGACGTTCGAATGACCGCTTATGATGAAAGTGGACATGCAATGACGCGTGAACCAGGCTTGAATCACGGCGGTCAACATTGGTTTGCAGAATTCAGCAGCCAAATACGAATATCACATTGAGACAGTGGAGAGCTGCCAGGTGATTGTTTGCAACGCCAAAAGAATTTGCTCTGCTATCGTCCTGTCTTTCTTGTTTGCTACCCATGCCTCGGCGGAGGCTACGGGCGACATTCAGTCGCTATCAGAACACTTGGAAGGAGTGATGCAATCGGCGGTCAATGAAGGCTTTACCGGCGTTGCATTGGTGGGTCGAGGTGACAGGATCATTTTCGATTTCGCGCACGGACTGGCTGGAACAGTCCCCATTAGGACCAGCTCTCGATTCTGGATCGCGTCCGCGGGCAAGCAGTTTACGAGTGCGCTTGTCCTCAAGTGTCAGGAGGAAGGCCTCCTCTCGCTTGATGACACCATTGGGGACTTCTTTCCGAACGCGCCAGCAGACAAGCAAGCAATCACACTCAGACAACTGCTGTCTCATCAGTCCGGATTGCCACAAGGGTACGAAACTGAAGTTGTCAGCTCGGCGGCAGAGGCTATAAGCGTGGTTATGTCTCTGCCCCTCATCGAGCCGCCCGGCACCGGATTCAATTATTCGAATAACAATTATCAATTGGCTGTCGCGATCATCGAAACGGTGACGGGCAAGCCGTACGCGGAGGTACTGAGGAATGCGTTTCTTGAACCACTTTCGTTGCACAATATTGGTCAAGCCGATGCCGGGGACTCGAAATCAGTTCTGCCGGCTATAAGCGCAACGCCGGAGCGCCTGATGCGGTCTTCATGGGGCGGTCAGGGATTTTATGCGTCCGCAGATGATTTGTGGACCTGGTTTCAGGCGTTGCAGTCCGGTGTCGCCCTCCGCAGCCAAAGCGTTGATGAACTAATGATGAAAGGCCTGACGCCGATTAGCGAGGGTGAGGCGGCGCTGGGGTGGTTCGTAGGTGATAACGATTATGGACATCTTCGGGTGTTCACGAGAGGAAACGAGGGGTTTGGACCAAATTCGTTAATCTATTTTTACCCGGAAAGTAAATTATTGATCATCGTCCTGACTCATGCCGGCCCTTCCGATGGGCAATTATCATTTTCTCGAGCAGTACACGCCGAAATAGAGTCGGTTCTGGAACAAGAACACTATTGGTAATGGGTTCCAGTCAATTCATCAGCTCATCGATCACCGGGCAGTCATTCAACGTGCCGTCCTGACATTTCGATTTGAGCCGCTCCAGGGATAGTTCCATTCGGCGGAGATCCCCAAGCTTTTCTTGAACGTCGACGATGTGATCGACCAGTAAGTCGTGAACGTCCGCACAGGCCGGCTGCAACTGATGCGCGATACTCGAGAGGCGCCGTACTTCGTTCTGAGTAAAACCGAGGGCTCGGCTTCGAAGTATGAAATGCAGCCATTTCTGATGCGATTCATCGTAATGCCGGTACCCGTTCGCGCTGCGAATCGGCTCCGGCAGCAAACCGATCTTCTCGAAGTAACGAATAGTCTCTGCGGGACACCCGCAATTTGCGCTTAGCTCCCCGATTCTCATAATCACTTGACCCTGTAGTAACTACAGGCCTTAGCATACGCGATGATGAGCGTATGAATCAATGGCGTGGACCAGGAGTCAGTATCAATCGTGATCGAGAATTCCGACATTACCTGCCCTCTGTGTGGGCATACGGAAACGGAGCGGATGCCAACGGACGCCTGTCAGTACTACTACGATTGCAAAGGCTGCGCGGCCGTACTGAGGCCGAAATCCGGAGATTGCTGCGTTTACTGCTCCTACGGCACCGTGAATTGCCCGCCGATTCAACTTGGTAACGATTGTAGCTAGGGTTATCAGACGATGAGAGAGGACAGAAAACTGGCAGCAACGAGCGGTAGCGCGATCGGAATCAGCGCAATCGCATCCTTTGTCGGCTTGTGCTGCATTGGTCCATGGGCAGTCGCCTTGCTCGGTGTGTCCGGCGCCGTAGCGATGGCGCGATGGCAACCGCTTCGCCCGTACATACTCGGAGTGGCCGTCGTCATGTTGGTGTGGGCGTTTTGGCGCGTCTACGGCCCGCCACGTAAGAAACTTTGTGACGGCGGACTTTGCGCGGCAAGACCGTCGGCATGGCTGCAGAGCGGTTTGTGGTTCGCGGCTATTCTCGTCGTACTCGCATTTTTCGCAGACCAACTGCAATGGTTGCTGGTCGACCCAACTCCCGAGGCACTACGTCAATGAACCTGAGAGCAATCACAACTTGCACAATAATTTTCGCTTTAACTGCGTGCACTGCCGAGAGGTCGAACGAACAGGCATTCCAGACCGACAGACCAGATTTCTACATCGTCGACAAAGGCCTCTCTCGGATAAAGGCCGATTTCAATGCCATGGACGACAAAGTTCGCCTCGTATTCATCGTTGGCCCTTCATGTGGCATTTGCCTGCGCGGAATGGACGATCTGAACGAATCGATCGTGAAGTTCATTCAGAACGACCCCCGTGCGCATACGCTGGTCATACACGTTCCCGCACTGGGTGCTGAGGAAAAACATGTAGTCGGCTCCCTCCCACTACTCTCGGGCCCGCGCGTTACGCACTACTGGGACCCGAGTGGGAGTACAGGTATGGAATACACGAAGACACTGGACATTCCGATGTATGCCTGGGACGTATGGTTCATCTACAAGCCGGGAGTGCGCTGGGAAGACGGACAGATACCGCCTCATCCTGATTATTGGGAACATCAGCTGCCAAGTCTGCCTTCGGACAAGAAACTGGATGCTGAACGTTTTGCTGCCGAGGTAAATAAGCAACTGGCGATACTGCCGCCCTCGACCGAAGAGGTAAAAGTTGCAGAATCACAGCGCCAGGACCCGCAGCTTATTGCTGTGGCCCAGGGGCGCGGCTTCATGATTCGCCAAAATCACGCCAGTCGCGGTGGTTACGACACACTGAAGCGCATCGAATCCATCCGATACGAAGGCACAACCGAAGTGGGCGATCACTCGTATCGACTCGAAGTGAATACGGAGCGGCCGTATCAGTATGAGAGGGCCGTCAGCAATGGTGATGTTGAGTCACTCATTAGCTGGGATGGCGCCGGGGTAAGCAGAGAAGGTCCTCAACTGGACTTGCCGGTCACGGTTCAAGACGAAATTCTGTCGTCGTACGAATTTGATGGCTGGATGACCGATTGGAAGGATAAAGGCCACCAGGTATGGCGATTGGGAATGAAAAAGGACGGTGAACGCTTGCCCTGGCTGATGGAGGCGGAACTTGTAAACGGGCGCACCTGGCACATTCATGTCGACAGCCACACCGGTGATGCATTTCGAAGCGCGCTGATCGATTCCGAAGGTAACGAGAAGATCCGAATCGAGTATTCCGACTACAGAGAGACCGATGGATTCAGATTGCCGCATCAAATTGA
>Ga0255052_10000931_pt1 | contig 22780 bp, 24 predicted proteins | sample JV7_2_21_MG_FD_188632 | JGI IMG/M metagenome (GOLD analysis project Ga0255052, IMG submission 188632) | Seawater microbial communities from Jervis Inlet, British Columbia, Canada - JV7_2_21 | ecosystem: Environmental > Aquatic > Marine > Inlet | place: Canada: British Columbia | collected... | reverse complement strand
AAGCTCACGTTGATCGTCGTCAACTTCTGACACAGGAGTATCAGTCTCGTCGGCGTCGTAGTCGGCAAGTACGGCTTCCATCAGCGCGTTGACGTGGTCACCGTGCGTTGCCGATATGGGAATCGGCTCGCCGAGACCCAGTCCATGAAACTCGCCCGCGGCAATTGCGGAATCCAGCCCTTCGGCCTTATTGGCGACCAACCAGACTTTCCTGGCCTTCCTGCGCGCCAGATCGGCCACGTGTTCGTCGGCTGCTGTCAGTCCACTACGACCATCGACCATCACAATTGCAGCGTCGGCCTCGACCAGAGCTCGAAGAGTCTGATCCAGCATAAGCTCGTTGATACCAACCTCGCCGCCGGCGACACCACCGGTATCAATCACGATATAGGATGTCGGGCCGAGCTTGCCGAATCCAAACTGGCGGTCGCGCGTCAGCCCGGGCGAGTCAGCGACCAACGCATCGCGTGAACGCGTGAGGCGATTGAATAGCGTCGATTTGCCGACATTCGGCCTACCGATCAGGGCAATGACTGGGAGCATTGGATCAACTGACACATTTTTTCATACGACCCGCAGTTCGCTGATAACTTTGCAGCTCAGGCCGGCCAGGTCTGCTCAGGAGCCTTCGTCGGCAATATCGGGGGCGCTGCGCCGGGACCTGGTGTCCTGCACGGCAAATGCCGTGAGCCTGCCCGAATCACTTTGCACGTAAAGGCGATCAGCGACAACAACCATGTCACTCGTAATCGCCGTTCCGCCGACCTTCATTCGGGCCACGGGCTCACCGCCGATGGTGCTGAAGAAATGCACATAGCCTTCGAGATCGCCGGTCACAACAGTTCCATGAAACGATATGGGTAAGGTGGGCTCGCGTCGTAACAGCGAGTCGTTGCGCCAAACTTCGGTACCCGTACGACGCGAAACCGCTACAACCTCTCCATCATCGCTGATCGTATAAACATTGTCCCAATCAGCCGACACACCACGGAATGATGAGATTTCACGCTTCCAAAGGAACTGACCAGACTCCGATGCAACGGCCGCCAATTCACCCTGATACCCCGCCGCGTATATGTCCTGGCCAACGACCGCCAGGCCACCGTCTACGTCAGACAGGCGTTCGAGATCCGAGCGACCGGTCGGCGGCGAGATCAAGGCTTCCCATTCAACTTCGCCGCTGCCCAAATTGACAGCTGCCAGCCGGCCGTTATCAAAACCCGCAACAACCGTTGAGCCGATGATCACCGGAGTCGATGAGCCACGCATCGTCAGCAGCGGCGTTGACTGTTCGATCATCCAGCGCTCACTACCGTCGAAAGCGGACAGGGCCTGAAGTCGGTTGTCGATCGTAAGCACGATCACGAGATCATCTTTGACCAGCGGCTGGGCGAGCGACTCGCTGCCAATATTGATACGCCACCGCTCCGTCCCGGTGGCGGCATCGAGGACAATCAGATCACCGTCAGCCGCCGAAACAACGACGAGTCTTTCGCCAATGCCCGGCCCTGCTGACAATTCCAGGTCCAGCCTGGTGCGCCAGATTTGCTTGCCGGTCCTGGGGTGGTAAGCCGACACGTTGCCGTCCCGGCTCGCAGCATATATGCGATCAACGTCACCCGCCGGCCGCAATGCGATGCGCAGGAACTCGGCGTCACCGCCGAGCTTCGTGCTCCAGAGTTTCTTCACCGCAATCTGGTTCGAAATTTTGGTCAGCTCGGCTGGTTTAAGCTCATCGTCCTTGCTGTCAAACCAGCTGCACGACGCGAGCAGGAACGCCCCGATCACGAGTCCGGCTGTGCGAGCTGGCAGTCTCATATATGTTTTCACTCAACGCCCTCGATCTCGGCGTCATCCGGGTCCGGCTGAGCTTCCGTTTCGGCTTCGGTCGGCTCAGCAACAGCGTCGGCCACACTAATCTCCGCAGCATCTGTCTGCGGAAGGTCCATGAGCTTCATTTGCAGGAGAATACGGTCATTTTGATCCTGAGACGGGTCGGCCAACGCTGTCCGGTAGGCCTCTGACGCCGCCGGGAAGTTCCCCAGTGCAGCATGTGCATCGCCCAGCATGCTGGCATACAGGGCCGCGAAGGCTCTGTTGTCCTGACCGTCGAGCATATCAATCACTTCCTGTGCCTTGTCCTGATAGAGCAGGATTCTTGCAAGCCGCAGGCGACCGACATGTTTGAGCTCTGCATGGCCCGGCATGGCCAACAGCTGGGTCAGCACCTCAACGGCATCCTGGTCACGGTTCTTATCCATGTAGAGTCGCGCCATCGCCAGCCTCGACTGAGCTGTATAGGACGTGTTCCCATACTCGCCGGCCAGCTCATCTGCCGTAGCTCGTGCGTTGTCGAGGTCACCATCGCCGACATGGCCAGCCAATGACTCGAAAAGGGCTGAGGCCTCGACCTGCGCGTTCAACCTGGCGTTCTGGTAGTAATTCCAGCCAAACAAGAGTCCGGTACCGATTACGATTCCGCCTATAACGTAGCGTCCATTTTCCGACCACCACGCTCGCATTTGTTCCAGCTGTTCTTTTTCCGAAAGTAGTTCATTCACAAATTATGCCTTCTTAACTCTTGGCGGCTGACGCTGCGACCGCTTTGCCTAATTTCACTGCCAGCGTCGCCGCCAGCTCATCCAATGCCACGCTTATTTGATCATCCGAACTGCGTAGTGGTTTCAAACCAATTCGCTGTTCGGCCATCTCCTGCTCCCCGAGTATCAACGCATACCCGGCATTACTCTTGTCAGCGCGCTTCATCTGCGACTTGAGACTGCCGCCGCCGAGATTCAGGTCGACGCGTATGCCCGCGATCGAGTCCCGCAAATTCTCAGCCACAGTGAACGCGCCTTGTACTGCATCGTCGCCGATTGCAACGATGTATACGTCGGCATCTGCGCCTGGTTCCTCGCCACCGCAAACCTCATACAACGCGACAAGGCGTTCAATACCCATCGCCCAACCAACAGCCGGGCTCGAACGCCCACCGAGTTTCTCGACCAGACCATCGTAGCGACCGCCTGCACAAACCGTACCCTGCGCGCCCAGCGCATCGGTTACCCACTCGAATACAGTGCGATTGTAATAATCGAGTCCTCTGACCAGCCGAGGATTGATTGTGTAGCTCACACCGGCAGCATCGAGGAGACATTTAAGCTGTTGAAAATGCTCGACTGATTCGGAGTCAAGGAAGTCCAGCATGAGCGGGGCTGCCGCAACGGTGGCCTGCATCTCCGGGTTTTTACTGTCGAGAATCCTCAGCGGATTCTGCTCAAGGCGCCGAATACTATCCTCATCAAGGCTATTTTTCACGTCGGAGAAATACTCGACCAGCGTTTCGCGGTACCGCCGCCGGGATTCCGGTGTTCCGAGCGAGTTAATCTGCAGCGCCAGGCGCGATATCCCAAGCCGCTGCCAGATCCTTGCGCTCATGATAATCAGTTCGGCATCGACATCGGGCCCGGCATAGCCGAGAGCCTCAACATCGATTTGATGGAATTGGCGATAGCGACCTTTTTGCGGTTTTTCGTAGCGAAACATCGGACCGGTTGTCCAGAGTTTCTGCCGCTGGTTATGCAGCAAGCCGTTGGTTATCCCGGCACGGACTATGCCGGCCGTCGCCTCCGGGCGCAGCGTAAGGCTCTCGTCATTACGATCGAGAAACGTATACATCTCCTTCTCGACGATGTCGGTGACTTCACCGATCGAACGTCGGAAGAGATCAGTATGCTCGAGTAGCGGCACGCGAATTTCGCTGTAGCCATATGATTGAACGATCTCACGCAGGACAGACTCGAGATAGCTCCACGTGCCTGTTGTGGCAGGCAGGATATCGCTCATTCCCCGTATTGCTCTTGGTTTCACGTTGCTGTTTTCTTATTGACCGAGAATTGTCAGACGCGCCATTCGACCACTTCGATCAGCGACCGGAATCGTATAGTCATTGCCATTGACACGCAGGCTGACGTTTTCAGCGTTGCCGAACAGTGCAGAAAATGGCGCCTTGCCAATCAATTCAATGTCGCGCCCGCTTCTCCCCATATCGAAAAAAAGACGTCGGCCGTCCGCGTCGCTAATTTCCGTCCAGCATTCTCCGGAAAAACTCAGTGCGAGATGCAACTGTCCATCATCGACTATTTGCGGCACAGGCTCAGGCTGTGCTGTTGTTAACGGTGCCGCTGCCAGTTCGTCTGCGGCTGACGTGGCGTCGACCAGCATGACCGGTTCGCCGACATCTTGCGGCGCGAGGTCTGCTGCTGCGTCCAATTCCTGCGGTGCGGGCTCCCTTTCCGCTGCTCCGGATGGCGCATCTCGCGCACTAATGAGCCAGTAGGCCACTACAGCGGCCAGTATGACGATAATTCCCGCGATCCACGGGCCGGGAGACAGCTCCTGCTTGATTTTGGGGCGCTCCAGAACTACCGGCGGCATGTCCGACGAGCGCGTCATCTTGTAATAGTCGGCAATCACATCATCAACGTCGACACCAACCAGCTCCGCATATTTGCGCAGGTGCCCTTTGGCGAATACGGGTGCGCCCAACATTTGGAATTCATTGCGTTCGAGGGCACGGACCTTGGGTTCATCGAGGTGTAATTCCTTGGCTATCTCGAGCACGGTAATCTGTTGCGCGCGCCGCCCCTCGGCCAGCCGCTCGCCACAAGCCGGACTGTGCGCCTCGGTCGCTTGTTGGCCATCAGCCGGTCCATCGCCGTCTTTGTTCATGTCAACCGGCATCCAGCACTCGCCGGGCCTCTGCCGACTCAGGGAATTCGCGCAGAATCAGGTCGGCGAATTCGCTTTGTGCTCGTTGAGCTCCAAGTGCTGTCTCGATTTGCCAGCCAAGGTAGAGCACATCGGCCGGGGCTATATTTGAGGCCAGAAACCGCTGCAGAAAGGCACGGGCGATGAGATTGTCTTTTGCCTCATACTTGAGGACGCACATTTGCAGCAGCGCTTCACCATAGTTGGCGTTGCGCTGCAGCGCCTGGCGAAAGAAAACTTCCGCCTGTGCGTGGTCGGGCCGTTGCATCATACAAACGCCGGCGTTGGTCAGCGTGATTTCAGCATGGTCATTTTCCGGAATGTTTATTGCTCGTTCGAACTGACGCAGCGCCTCATCAAAACGATTCTGACGGCACAGGAAAACGGCGTATGTATTGAGCACAGCGTAATTGCGTGGATCGACGCGCAGGGCCTGGTCGTAGGATTGACCAGCCAAACGCAGGTTATCGAGTTGCTCGTACGTAAGCGCCAGAGTCGAGTAAGCAATCGCGAGCTTCGGATCAAGCTCGACTGCCAGCAGCAGCCGGTCGCGAGCAAGTTCGAACTTGCCGTTCCGAAAGTAACGAGCACCCAGTTGGTAATTAAGTTCAGCTGCGTCGACGATATCCGGCTCGGACTTGATCGGCCCGGACGTCGTCGAAACACAGCCAGTCAGAAGCAGGCAAACCGCCACTCCAGCTAAAACGCGATTCAATGTTTTCACGCTGATACCACCCTCATGTTCTTTTCGCCCAGTCTTGTGCGCACCCGATCCCTCACTTTACCAGCCAATTGGCCGCATGCCGCATCAATATCTTCACCGCGGGTCTTGCGCGTAGTCACAATCAGGTCTCTCTGCCGCAGCCGGTCCTGGAAATGTCGAATTGTCTCGGCCGAAGAGCGCTTGAATTCGTTGCCAGTGAATGGATTGAATGGGATAAGGTTTATTTTGGCCGGTTTGCCTTCAAACAGGCCGGCGAGTTCGTCGGCGTGGCGCAGATCATCGTTGACGCCTCGTAACATGACGTACTCAAACGTGACGAAGCGGTTCGTGTGCTTTGCCGCATAGCGCCAGCACGCCGCCAGCAATTCGTCTATCGGATGAAACCTGTTGATGGGTACCAAACGGTTACGCAGATCGTCATTTGGAGCGTGCAAGGACACGGCCAATGCAACGTTGCATTCATCGCCCAGCTTGTCGATTTGCGGCACGATGCCCGACGTACTTACCGTCACCCGACGACGTGATATGCCGTAGGCCAGGTCGGACACCAACAGCCGTACCGCCGGTATCAGGTTGCGGTAATTCGCCAGCGGCTCGCCCATACCCATGAACACGACATTCGTGACGGCAAATTTGCCGTTGGTCCGACGCGGTAAAGCCTGATTCGCGTGCCACACCTGGCCGATGATCTCAGCCGCCGACAGGTTTCGGTTGAAGCCTTGCGCACCGGTTGCGCAAAACGCGCAATTGAGCGCACAACCGACCTGTGATGAAAGACACAATGTGCCGCGATCCGCCTCGGGAATGAATACCGTCTCGACTGCCTGTCCCGAACCGCTCGCAAACAACCACTTGACGGTTCCGTCGGCAGAATCGCGTCTTGACAGGACGCTCGGCAACTCGATCCTGGCTGACTCACTCAAGGTCTGCCGCAAGTATTTCGACAAATCTGTCATTGAGGAAAGATCGACCACGCCGTTCTGATAAATCCACCGCAGCAGTTGACGCGCACGATAGGGCTTCTCGCCCATGCTGACGACCCATCGCTCCAGATCGCCTTGCGGCAATCCGAGCAGGTTTGTTTTTTCAATCTGCGTTTGCAATGTGTCGTCTGCGCCTATCGGGTTCTCGGGCAAATACCATCGTCACCAAAGAAGAATGCAATCTCGATTGCCGCAGTGTGCGCTCCGTCTGAGCCGTGCACGACATTTTCCTCAATGCTCCTGGCGAAATCGGCGCGAATCGTACCTGCGTCTGCCTCCGCGGGATTCGTCGCCCCCATGATTTCACGATTCACGGCAATGGCGTCCTCGCCCTCGAGTGCCTGCACCATGACCGGACCGGACGTCATGTACTTTACGAGATCGGCATAAAATGGCCGCTCCTTGTGAATGGCGTAAAAACCCTGCGCCTGTTCAACCGTCAGATGCATCATCCTTGCTGCAACGATTTGCAGACCGGCTTTTTCAAAGCGGCCATAAATCTCGCCAATCAGGTCCTTTTGTACGCCATCAGGCTTAATGATGGAAAGCGTTTGTTCAACGGCCATGCTTTTTCCCTAACTAATGTGACTGGTGATTGATAAAACCCGAAAGTGGTTTCGGGCAGGTGAGCCCAACCCTTCATTTTACTGGGCTATTTTGACCTGAGCAATGCAGGAGGCACGCAACGGCGGCCAAAAAAACGGTGTGGTTTGAGCGTGTTCCGGTGCTACCCGAAGTCAAGTGATCTATTCGACGTTGAAACTCTCGCCACAACCGCATTCGCCGGTGACATTCGGGTTCCTGAAGCTAAAGGCCTCGTTCAGGCCATTCTTAACAAAGTCGACCTCGGTCCCGTCGATAAGCGCAAATGCCTCAGGATCAACAAGTACCTTGATTCCCCTGTCCTCGAATACGACGTCGGACTCGGCAAAATCCTCGGCATAGTTGATGACATAGGAAAAGCCCGAGCAACCGGTTTTCGTCACACCGAGCCGCAAGCCAATAGCGTCCCCACGCTTGTCAAGGTATTTGCGTACGCGTTGTGCAGCAGATTGTGTCAGCGAAATTGCCATGTTTCAGTTTCTTCAGCCTCCGCGGCCAGAACCATCGCCAACCATGTGCCCAAGCGATCGCGCCGCGTCTTCAAGCACAAGTATACGTCCGGTCTTCTGTACTGGTACAGGGAGACTTTGCATAAGCTCCGATGCCGCAAACGACGTCAGTGCGGCGACCGGCCCACCTTCGCAGGCATCGCAGAATGCCTCGGCGGCCGCAATCAGATGCGGGCAGCCCCAGGCACGGAATCGCAGGCCACTGATCCTGCCATCCGACGTAGCTGCGGCCAGCCGTAACCGCACGCCCTGCGCTTCGATATCCGTGCTCACAGCGTCTTCGAGATCCCCGGCATGCCGCGGGTTCATGAAGTATGCGCGCACTCTTGCGCTGTACGGATCGTCTGTCACACGACCCTCGACGGCGCTAATTCGCGCAACTTTGCGACAGCGCGACGATATTGAGCAACAGCGAAATCTACATCTTCATCACGCGTTGGCCGACCAAGACCGAAGCGAATCGTGCTTTGCGCCAACTCGTCGCTACGACCCATTGAGCGCAGTACCGACGACGGTTCCTGGCTTTGTGAGTTGCAGGCCGATCCGGCAGCGACGCACAGAGGTTCAAGGGCGAGCAACAGGCTCTCACCTTCGATGTCTTCGATACTGACATTCAGAATACCCGGAAAACTCCGCTCGGCATCCCCATTGCGAAGTACTCCGGGGATATCGCCGATACCGGCCCACAAGCGATCTCTCAAGGCGAGCAGATGCTCGTAGTCGCCGGCCATGCGCTCGCCAGCGAGTTCCGCCGCCTCGCCGAATCCGGCAATCTGGTGTACGGGCAGCGTACCGGGCCGCAGTCGTTGCTGTTGACCGCCGCCGAACAACAGCGGCTGGACATGGCAGCCGGGGCGATCGGCAATGTACAGCGCGCCGATACCTTTGGGACCGTACAGCTTGTGCGCTGTCATCGACATCAAGTCGATCGGCATGTTGGCCAGATCGACAGGCAATTTACCAACCGATTGCGCCGCATCGACGTGCAACAATACATCGTGGCGACGGCAGCATTCACCAATCGACTGCAGGTCCTGGATTACGCCAGTCTCGTTATTGACGTGCATGACCGACACGAGCTGAGTGTCAGCACGGATTGCCCCTTCGAGCTGATCAATGTCGAGGACACCACAATCATCAGGTACCAGCCAGGAAACATCGAATCCCTGCTTCTCAAGTGCGCTGCATACGTCGGTTACGGCCTTGTGCTCTGTCCGCATTGTTATCAGATGCTTGCCGCGATCCTCGCGAAAGCGAGCGGCGCCGATAATGGCGAGATTATTCGACTCAGTCGCACCCGACGTCCAGGTCAAACGGCCGGGATCGGTACCCAGTAGCTCGGCCAGTTGCTCTGCTGCACGAGACACGTGGGCCCTGCTGCGTCGACCTGCGATGTTCAAGGCCGATGGATTGCCGAAGTCATTCCCCAGGCCCAACAATGCTGCCATGGTCTCGGCTACACGCGGATCCACAGGTGTGGTTGCCGCGTAATCGAGATACACGATGTCCTCCGCTTGCGACATCATCCCAGCGGCTCTGTGGGTTCAACCGCGGCCAGGATGCCCCGCAAGATATTGAGCTCGTTCTTGTCAGGCCTCGCGCGGATGAACAGTCGGCGCAAACGCCGCATCAGGCGACGCGGATTGTCCGGGTCCAGGAAACCCGTGTCGGTCAGAACCTTCTCGAGATGGGCGTAGAAGTGCTCCAGCTCCGCCGCGGTAGCCGCCGGTGCATCAGGTTCATATTCCGGGACTGTGTCCGCAGTCTGCGCGGCGCGCAATTCGTAAGTCACAACCTGGACTGCCATGGCGAGGTTCAGCGAACTGAAACCAGGGTCAGCCGGGATGCTCAGCAGGGCATCGCAACGATCGAGATCGGTATTGCACAGCCCGGACTGCTCAGGCCCGAAGACGACTGCAACTTTGCCCGCGCGACTTTCGTCTACCAGGCGTGCTGCGCAATCGCGCAGGTCCAATGAAGGCCAGTTGATGGAGCGTGAACGCGCGCTGGCGCCAGCAACATAGACACAATCCCTGATTGCCTCCTCAAGACTACTGACGACCATCGCGCCCTCCAGCAGGTCCACCGCACCTGCGGCGCGCGCGGTCGCCTGGTCATGCGGAAAGTGCTTCGGATTGACGAGCCTCAGTTCGCGCACGCCCATATTCTTCATGGCACGGGCGCAGGCCCCGATATTGCCCGGGTGCGTGGCTTCTACCAGTACGATGCAGATCGACATATGTGGCGCGAGTGTTTCATGCCTGGCCCAAAGTCCGGTATTCTACCGCCCGCGCAGGCAGGAGTCTGTGGAAGTTCTTTCACAATGATGGAATCGTTCTATGCACGCATTACTAAATGTTGCGGTAATGGCGGCACACCGCGCCGGTGACACGCTGACAAGAAAGATGGTCAACCTCGAGAAAATCAAGGTCGAGAAGAAGGGTCATAACGATTACGTCAGCGACGCAGATCTCGCGGCCGAGAGAGCCGTTATCAGCGTCATTCAAAAACATTATCCGGATCACGCGATTCAGGCGGAAGAAAGCGGAATTCACGGTGAGTCCGACACCGTCTGGATCATCGACCCGCTGGACGGTACGACCAATTACCTGCATGGCTTCCCGGTATTTGCCGTGTCGATCGGGGTGCAACACAAAGGTCGCATGGAACATGCGGCTGTGTACGACCCGATGCGCCAGGAGCTGTTTTCGGCATCACGCGGAGAGGGCGCGCAACTTGACGGACGACGCATTCGCGTCAGTCGCCGCAACGTGCTCGATCAGGCATTGATTGGCACCGGGTTTCCTTACCGACAGGCCGATGCCGACCTACGACCCTATCTCGAAATGCTGCGCAAGGTCATTCTGAATACCGCCGGTGTGCGTCGCGCCGGCGCAGCGGCACTCGACCTCTGTTACGTCGCCGCCGGGCGCCTTGATGGTTTCTGGGAAACAGGCTTAAAACCCTGGGATCTCGCGGCAGGCAGCCTGATCATCCGGGAAGCTGGCGGTCTGGTCAGCGGTCTGGACGGCAGCGAGAATTTTCTCGAGACAGGCCACATCTTGACTGGCCCATCGAAAATCTACAGCAGCATAGCCAGGCTGTGTGCCACCGAGATAAAGGCGCTGACCTGACCCGGCCAGGTACTGCACAGGCAGCATTGATTTTCCGGATTCAGAAGCCTACGGCAAATCGTCGATAAGATCCGGATCGCGGACCGGCTCAAGCAGATCCTGGGCGTTAATACCGAGCATTAACGCCGTTGCACTCGCCGTGTAGATCGACGAATACGTACCGATAACGATGCCAATAATCAGGGCGATAGAAAATGGCCCGATTGACTCACCACCGAGCAACAACAACGCGACCAGCACGATCAAAGTTGTAATACCCGTAATCAACGTACGTGCGAGCATCTCATTGATCGAAATGTTCATCGACTCTTCAGCCGAGACGCCACGCAGCTTGATAAAGTTCTCGCGGATACGATCAAAGGCAACCACCGTGTCGTTCAGGGAGTAGCCGACAACCGCGAGCATAGCGGCAACCACAGTGAGGTCGAACGGCAAAGCGAACACCGAGAAAACGCCGACGGTCACAATGACATCGTGCACCAATGCAGCGACCGCTCCGGCGGAAAACTTCCACTGAAAACGGAACATCACGTAAGCAAAGATCATCAGCAAAGCAATTATCATCGCCGTAGCGCCCTGTTCAGTGAGTTCTTCACCGACCTGCGGGCTGACCAACTCGACGCGGCGAAGATCAACGCTCTCACCACTCGCTTCAAGCGTCTCTTGTAAACGTCTGCGCAGTTCGTTCGCCGCAATATTCAGCTGCGGTGGCAGTCGTACCAGAACGTCTGTTTCCGTGCCAAATTGCTGCACCTGAGCATCATCAAACCCCGCGGCCGCCAAATTGACCCGGATGCTGTCCAGATTCGCCGGTCCTGGATAACCTACCTCCAACAGAACCCCGCCCGTGAAATCGATACCTAACTCGAGGCCGCGCGTCGCGAGCGATAACACCGATATGACGATGAGAAACGCCGAAAACAAAATCGCCATGCGCCGACGACCTGCACCGAGAAAGTCGAAACTTGTTTTGTTCTTGAACAATTGCATCGTTAGCTCTCTAGACTGGCACGGTCGCGAGCTTGCGCCCGCCGAACACGAGATTGACTATGGTGCGAGTACCCACGATCGACGTGAACAGCGACGTGATGATGCCCAGCGACAAGGTGATCGCGAATCCTTTGATTGGCCCGGTACCAAACGCGAACAGAACAATGGCAGCAATCAGGGTGGTGACGTTCGCATCGACGATAGACGACAATGCCTTCTCATAGCCCGAATTGATCGCAGCCTGTGGCGGCGCACCATCCCGAAGCTCCTCTCTTATGCGTTCGAAGATGAGCACGTTTGCGTCGACCGCCATACCGACAGTGAGCACGATCCCGGCAATGCCCGGCAGAGTCAGTGAAGCCTGCAACAGAGACAGCAACGCAACGATAAAAACAAGATTCGATAGCAGTGCAATGTTCGCAATCATGCCAAACCAGCGGTAGTAAACCACCATGAACACGATGACTGCGAGGAACCCGATTTGCACGGCCCGGAAGCCTCGTTCGATATTGTCGTGACCGAGGCTCGGTCCGATCGTTCGCTCATCAATCTGGTAGACGGGTGCCGCAAGTGCGCCAGCACGCAGCAACAACGCGAGATCCCGCGCGTCTTTCGGAGTTAGTCCGGAAATCTGGAAACTGTTCTTGAAGACACCGCGAATATTCGCGGTATTGATAATTTCTTCAGTTTTTATGATTCGTTGCTCGGCTACTCCGCCGCGGGTGGCCGATTCACGACGCGTTTCGATGAACAGCGTCGACATCGGCTTGTTGAGGTTGTTCTGCGTCGTTGTGAGCATTTTTGCGCCGCCTGCGGCGTCGAGCTTAATGAACACGGCCGGCGAGCCCTCACTAAAACCTGCTTCTGCGTCGGTAATTTGGTCACCAGACGCAATCACTTCACGCTTCAGTATTTCCGATCGTTCATCGCCGCGCCCCGGATACCGGCGCGACCCGGGCAATTCACCAGATGTGTCCACCAGGCGAAATTCCAGCGTTGCGGTCGCGGTCAGGATCTCCGTAAGCGCGTTTGGGTCCTGGACGCCCGGCAATTGCACCACAATTCGGTCAGCGCCCTGTCGCTGCACCAGCGGTTCCGCTACACCAAGTTCGTCAACTCGATTACGCAAGGTCGTGACGTTTTGCTCAATCGCGAAATCCTGACGTGCTTTTTTTTGCGTTTCCGTCATGCGTACGGTGAGCGAATTACTCGCAGCGTTTTCGACGATGATTACGTCAGGATCGGCTGCCCGGACCAGTCTGCCCGCTTCCGCCAAATCCTCCGTGTTCTTTAGTCTCACGGTGATTACGCCGCCGTTACGATCAACTTGATGCTTGCCGATGTCCGCTCTGCGCAAGCGATCGTCAAAATCCTGCTCGTAACTCTTCATGCGATTGTCGATCGCAGTATCCATGTCCACTTCGAGCAAAACATAAACGCCGCCGCGCAGATCAAGGCCAAGACTCATTGGATTGAGACCGAGGCCGCGCATCCATGCCGGTAATTTTGGCGCCAGCGTCAACGCGACACTCGCCTCGCCCTCGTAGCGGTCGCGCAACAGGTCGCCGGAGCGATGCTGATCCTCTACGGACTCGAAGCGGATAACCGCTCGACCATCCTTCAGGTAAGCCTCGTTTGGAGTAACACCATCGTTTTCGACAGTTCTGACGTAACCGTCGAGCATGGCTTGCGTAACCGGGTTGCCGTCCTTGTCCACCAACTGAATGGCGGGCGCGCTACCGTAAATATTCGGCAACGCCATCAGCATGCCCGTCAACAAAATGACGGGCACAAGCGTATTCAGCCATGCTGGGTATTTATTCATTACGGGTCCGCTCTTGCTGCGTTGCTCAGGCTTCGTCGTAGGTGCCTTTCGGCACAACCTGAGCCACGCTGGTCTTTTGAATCTTGACCTCAGTGCCCTCGCTGATTTTCACAATCGCGTAGTGCTCGCTTACACCGGTAATTTTGCCGAGCATACCGCCGGACGTTATTACTTCATCACCGACGTTCAGGGCAGATACAAGCGCTGTATGCGCTTTTTGTTTCTTTTGCTGCGGACGGATCAACAAAAAATAGAAGATGACAAAAATGGCGAGCATTGGCCACAGATCCAAAAGGCTGCCTGTTTGGGCGCCCTGTGCATAGGCGTTACTGATTAGAAAATCCATGAGTCTCTTGACGTTGTGTTGTGGAATTCCGGGACAGCCCCGAAAATTAGCGCGGTATTATGGCATAGAGCTGTCGAAGTATGGGCAGCTTCGGCAATCGCAAGCCGAAAAGAGTCTGAAAATCTCAGGCGGCGTATGTGGCGCGGGTTTCAGCCGCAAGATCAGCCAACATACCGGCATCGATGGCGTCTCGGATGTTTCTCATAAGCTTTTGATAATAATGAAGATTATGAATCGTGCCGAGCCGCGGACCCAGCATTTCGCCACATTTTTCGAGGTGCCTTAGGTACGCCCTGCTGTAGTTCTTGCAGGTGTAGCAGTCGCAATCCGGGTCCAGAGGTGACCTGTCGCTCGCGTGCCTTGCGTTGCGAATATTGATGCTGCCCAGCGAGGTGAACAGATGACCGTTGCGCGCATGACGCGTCGGGATTACGCAATCGAACATGTCGACACCGCGCATCACGCCCTCAATAATATCCACGGGAGTACCGACGCCCATCAGGTAGCGTGGACAGCTCGCCGGCATAATCGGCAGGAGATTTTCGAGCACTTCGAGACGCTCGTTTTCAGGTTCGCCGACGGCAAGGCCACCGATCGCCAAACCATCAAAGCCGATCTCACCAAGCCCCGCCAGCGACTCTGCGCGCAGGTTTGCATAGACTCCGCCCTGGACAATGCCGAACAGCGCCTCGCCGCGCTCGGGATTCTCATTGCGCAACTCATCGAAGCGTCGTCTGCTGCGCGCGGCCCAGCGCACCGATAACTGCATTGATTTTCTGGCCTGCTCCTCACTCGCCGGGTACGGCGTACATTCGTCAAGGACCATCGTAACGTCGGCGTTGAGGTCGTGCTGTACCTGCATCGACTTTTCGGCGGTCAGGAATACTTCGTCGCCGTCGACCGGCGATTGGAATCGCACCCCCTCCTCAGACAATTCGCGAATTGCCGCGAGCGAGAATACCTGGAAGCCGCCAGAGTCAGTCAGTATCGGGCCGTGCCAATTCATGAATTCGTGCAGTCCACCATGCTTGCGTATGACCTCTGTGCCCGGTCGCAACATCAGGTGAAACGTGTTGCCGAGAATAATATCCGCGCCGACGTCAGCGACCTCCTCCGGAGTCACACTTTTTACGGTTCCGCAAGTGCCAACTGGCATGAACACCGGTGTCTGCACAACGCCGCGGCGAAGTGTCAGCGTACCGCGCCGAGCCGGGCCGCACTGGCTGTCAATATCGAACTTCATGCAGTGGCTTTGGGTAAGAGGAACATCGCGTCACCATAACTGAAGAACCGGTATTGCTCACGTACCGCATGCTCGTAGGCGTGCAGAATTCGTTCCGTACCAGCAAATGCCGCTACCAGCATCAGCAGCGAGGATTTCGGCAGGTGGAAGTTCGTGATCAACGCGTCCACGCACTGAAATTTGTAACCCGGGCGAATAAAGAGTTCGGTTTCACCGGCAAACGGCTCGACTGCGCCGCTGATCGATGCCGATTCAAGTGCCCGTACCGATGTTGTACCGACTGCAATGACGCGACCTCCGGTCGCACGAGTCTCATTGACAGCATCGCAACAACCCGCATCGACTTGCAAGCGCTCGCTGTGCAGACGATTTTCTTCAATATTCTGTTCACGTAACGCCTGAAACGTGCCCGCGCCCACGTGCAATGTCAGGTACGCGTGCCGAACACCCGATGCGCTGGTTTGGGCGAGCATTTCGTCGTCGAAATGCAGTCCGGCCGTTGGGGCAGCGACGGCACCTGGGTCCTTCGCATAGACAGTCTGATAACGCGCAACATCGTCGGGCTCGGCCGCACGATGCAAATAAGGCGGCAAGGGTATTTCGCCATGCGTTTGGAGAAACGGCAGCACCGGCGTAGAAAATGTTAAGGAATAGAACTCCCCGCAACGCCCTTCGACAACGGCCACGACTTCGTTGGCGAACAACAGCCTGCTGCCAGGCTTCGGTGACTTGCTTGCTCGCACCTGTACCAATGCAGACACGTCGTTCTCAATACGCTCAACCAGAATCTCGGCCCGGCCACCCGTTTCCTTACGCGCCGCCAGCCTTGCCGGAATCACTCGGGTATCGTTAAAAACAAGCAGATCGTTGGCATTGAGCAGCAACGGCAAGTCGCCAAAATGGCGATCAAGCAACGATCCGCCCAGTTCGAGAAGCCGGCTTGCCCGCCGTTCGCTTGCGGGATACTGCGCGATCAGGTGGTCCGGCAGCGTATAGTTGAAATCGTCAATCTGCATGGGCGCGCATGGTAGCAAAGCCATGCGCGCCCGGTTAATTTTTACAGGGTTGTTTGCGAAGCTGGTCGAAGTACCGTCGCTTTATCGTCACGTTCGCTCGACAGCGATCGTCGCTGCCGGTAACGCTGCCTTGGCGGGCAATACCGGAGCTTCAAGTCTCTCGATCAACATGCTGCTGCGATCATCAGGCATCTCGATATTCAGCTTTTTGCGTTTCTTGTCGCGCATGATCTGCAGCTCGAGCTTTTCACCAGCCTCGTATGAACCAAGTATCTGCAGTGCGTGCCTTACCGAGTTCGGCTCGCGGCCGTCAATATTTTGAATGACGTCGCCGTCCTGCAATTGGAGTTTATTCGACTCCGGCGCACTGACGACTAACAGTCCTGAGTCGGTGCCAAAATAACGGCCCAGGCCCTTACTCAGCTCCACGAGTTCCATGTCACCTAAAGCATGACCTGACATGGCCCAGGAATAACTCAACGGGCCACGAACGTGCGGCGCAACATGCACGTCAGGCACGCCGGGCATCCTGGAAAAGTCAAAGCCCCTCTTACCGTCGCCTTCAAATACGAATCCATAATGGCGGCCAACTTTAGGCATCACCTCGACTTTGCCTACTTTGCCGTTGCGAAGATATTCGACATCGAGCGCATCGCCCTCTTCGACACCTTTCATGAAATCGATCAATTTCTTATTGGCTTCCGCGGCACTCGAACCACCAATAGATTCATTATTGATAGATGTCAAAACGTCCCCCGCTCTAAGTCCGGCATCGCTAGCTGCAGTACCTGGTGTCACAGCAATGACGCTGGCCCCTTCAACCGGCCCTTGCTCCTCATTGCCACCGATTGTGACGCCGAGCCGCGGGCGATTATCGTATTCGATTAGCTTTTCCAGTCGAGCGAGGTGCGGCAGACGTTCCGCCGTCAGCTCAACCATCTCCCGCGCTGCCTCGGCCATCCGTTTCTCCGCCGCTTCCAATCGACGTTCAACTTGAACTTTCTTTTCTTCGGCGGCGCTGAGCGCGTCCATTTCGTCGGTCTGTGCAACCGCCTGTCCAGCCAACAGCAAGGCTACCGCAACTGGCAGTACCAGCTTCCAGGTCTTCATCGTTCCGTTCTCCTCATCAGAATGCCGTCCGTTGCGCCTGCGCATAGCGCAACCGAACCAGCGATTTCATTAACCTGACGCGTTCGCGCCAAAAAATTTCCCTCTCCTCCGGAGTCATAAGTGTCTCCGAAGCATTGAGTTGATAATCGATTGCAGCGATGCGGTCCTGTATTTCCGATATCGTTGCGATCGTACTCGCGCGCATGACACGCGGCTCAGCGGGTAGTGCGCGCAGATCGCTTTCAAGCTGCCGTGACTGCACCATCAGTGCACCAAGCCCATTCAAAGCGATTGCGTTTGTCGGTTCTTCGAGCGTCGGCTCGGTAGGAAAGTCCGTTGATCGTGTCTCGAACATTCCCGGCGCAAGCATGACCACAAGCATTGCTGCGGCAGCCAGTCCCAGACCGCCATACCAGGTCGATGGCCGTGCACCAACAGGCCGCCGGATCAAGCCTTCTGCCTGTGCCTGCTCGCGAATGCGGTCCCAGACGATACGCGGCGGCATCGCATCGGGCAGCTCATTAAGGCCCCGGTGCAGCGCGTCGTGTTCGTCCGCTGTTAACCCGTAAATCATCTCTTCGTCCTTACTGTCGCTGTTCATTGTCAGCAACTCCTTAAAGCGGCATCCCTCGGATGACGATCGTCTTGCGCGACTGCCAGCATCGGCCGTAGTCGCTGGTAGGCCCTGGATAACTGCGACTTCGAAAAACTCTCGGACCGGCCCATCAATGACCCTATCTCTTTGTGCGTAAATCCCTCTACATCATGCAGCCACACCACTGTGCGACTAACCGATGGAAGATTCGCCAATGCCGCATCGAGATCGATTGCTTCATCGGGGTGACTCGAAATTCCGTGGCTCGCAGCATTGCCTGGAGTCACGTCGTCCCAATCGTCTGCCAGAGACTGACCACGACTCGTCCATGCTGAACGCAAAAACATCAGTGCTTTGGTCACCGCGATACGGCGTATCCAACTGCCGAGCGCGGCCTCGCCGCGGAATTTTGCTATCGAGCGCATAATTTCAATGAACGTTTCCTGCACCAGGTCCTCCGCGTGCGCCGGAACCCGAGTAAATCGCAGGCACAACGCATACACCGGCGTGGCGAATGACCGGTAAATAATCTCGTGCGCACGCCCATCGCCACGTGCCGCCCGTTTGACAATCGCCGGGTCAATCTGGATGTCAGCAAACTTGCCCATATCTCGATATCTTAGATGCCCGCGGCCGGTAAAGGGTCGCGACAACGAAGATTTTGTTGTGGCGATAGCAGTTTTTGGCGAAATTGGCAGCCCTCACCTGTGGCGACCGCAGGAATCCGCGCCTATACTGTGCGCCGTCCGGTCCGGGTGACCCAGCATCAGCCCAGCGGATCAGGCATGCCGGGGTGGCGGAACTGGTAGACGCGCCGGATTCAAAATCCGGTTTCTGTGAGGAAGTGTGGGTTCGATTCCCATCCCCGGTACCAATCTTTTCAATGATTTAGGCTGGATTCTGGTTCTTGTCCCGCTGCCTGAAAGGCGTGATTTTCCTTCCGCGCAGTGAACAGGCAGCTTTCGAGTGCTTCGCTGCGGCAAGAATGAGTCAGTTGCTCTCTAAGAGTTGCTTCTTCTCCGCGTCGAATTCATCTTGGGTGATTATTCCGCGCTCTCGCAGATCATTGAGCTTCTCCAGCTGCGTGTATACGTCGTTCTCTGCTGGCTGTTCCGCAGGGGCAGGTGCACCGCCTTCGCGCGGCTTAACAGGGAGGACAAAATTGGCAGGGTAGTCTCTATGCTTATCTGTAATGGCGTCAGTGATACCAAAATCGATGAAAACAGCACTAGCAACAATCTTCGCCCCTATCGTGCTTTCAAATGAACCGACTGATTCTCGACCATCGGCAGTCTTACAGTCGTATTTCAGAACATCGTCGGATTTTCGGACAGGTGTTGTTCCTGGCACTTCAGCATCCCAGTCACCGCGCTTGTTGGATAGGTGGCAAGTTCCGACGGATCCGTCACTGAAGGAAAATACAATAGGATCCATTGCGTCTTCGGTGATTGTCGCGCATCCAGCAATCACGGTTACCAATAGTAGTGCAATAAGAAAATTCTTCATTTCATTCTTCCCAGACGACTGTATGCCGCCTCAATACATCGGCAGTCAACCCAATATCATTTTGAAGTCGCAACCCAAATCGGCCTTTGAACTGGCTGGCTGCTTCACGAGCCGACACCAGGGATTTGTCAGTCTCGGTGTAGTAGATCCTCGATGGATACTTCATTTTCAACATTCTCCTCTCAATAGTCAGAGCTTAGGTGTTGCGTCGACCAATTGAAATCGCAGGCCATTAGCGGCCACACAAAAAGACCCAGGTTTGACCCTGTGTTCAGTGCCATCCATGGAAAGCTCATTCACCTATCTCATGCCCATTTTCTTGAGAAAGGCGTCATAACGCGGATCGTCTCGGATAGGATCGAAAGCCGTATGCAGTTGAATATGTACCAGCCCTGGATCGCGTATGGCATAGCCGCGTTCAAGCGCGGCAAAGGCGCGATCATGATCGTCCCGAAGGCTGTATATGGCGGCTACCTGGTATGACATATCGTCGCCGTATTCCTCCACCAGTTGAGCCAACTTGGCGTCGGCGGTTTTCCTGTCCCCCAGCGCGTAGTAGTCGACTGCTTCGGCAGTCAGACGCAAGGCAGGAAATTGTTCTTTCTTCGCCGCGTCCAATGCCTGCTGATACTCTCCGCGTACGTAGTGCGCGACAGAGAGCATTACTCCGGTGACACCCCGCTGCGGCTGTGTTTCCATCAGGCGTTGCGCCCCGGCCACGGCTTCGTCATTGCGATCGAGAGCGAGCAGAATCCAGATGCGCCATCTTTGCACGTCGATATTGAGCGGGTCCTGAGAGAGTGCGCGCTCAACTTGTATAAGCGCTCCGGCTATGTCTCCGCGGATCGCCCTTAGTTGCGAGAGTCTTGCCCTGATATCGGGATCACCCGGCCGCAATTTGATCGCGCGGTTGAGCGAGCGTTCTGTAGCGGCCCAGTCCCAGTCATGGGACGATTGCACTTCTGCCAGCGCCAGATGAGCTTCGGGCAATTCAGGATCGAGTTCCAGCGCTTTTTGTGCTGCCTGGCGGGCTTGCTCATAGCCCTCAGAGAATCGGGTGGTATAGCCCGTCCGGTTGCCGATGGACTCAGACAATCCCGCCCAGGCCAATGCCATGTTAGGGTCAATCTCAATGGCGAGCCGGTATTGCTCATCAGCTTTTTCCCAACCTTCAAAGGTATTCTGGCTCTCGTAAGATCGGCCACGAAGATACGCGTTGTATGCCTCGAAATCTCCAGCGTAGCCCGTGGCGATTTCTTCTTCTCCCAGGATGCTCTTGCGCAAGGCCTTGACGACGGCTGCCGTGATTTCGTCTTGTATCGCGAAGATATCGTCGAGATCTCGATCAAAAGTCTCTGACCAAAGATGAAATCCATCGTTGGTGTCTACAAGCTGAGCGGTAATGCGAATTCGATTGCCGGCTTTTTGCACGCTGCCTTCCAAGATGTTCTGCACGTTCAGTTGCACGCCGATACTGCGCAGATCCTCGTTGCGGCCTTTGAAAGCAAATGACGATGTGCGTCCGGCCACCTTGATCTCACCAATTTGTGCCAGTGCGTTCAGCAGATTCTCAGTCAAGCCATCGGTGAAGTACTCCTGGTCCTTTGCAGGACTCATGTCAACGAAGGGAATCACCGCGATGGATTTTTCGTTACCGCGTGTTGCTTGCGATTCCAATTGTGCGTTAGCAGTTGCTGACTCCACCGCTTCCGGCTGTAACACTAACTTATCGACCAGAAGCAGCCCCACCGCAATAACCAGTACGCCGATAATAAAAAAATCCAGCTTGCGTCCGGTCTTACGAGTGATGGACTGACTGCGATCGACGTCCTTTTCTCTCTTTAAGCCTTCGGGAGTGAGTTCAAAAGCCCAGGCGAAAAACAATGCCAGCGGAAGGCCTAAAGCCAACAGGAGCAGAATCGACTTCATTACCCAGGCCGGCGCATCGAAACTGTCGAGTGCAAGCTCTGCCACCTGCGCAAGCACCCACGCAATAACCACATAGGCAACGCCTACGCGGAAAACGTTCCTTCTTTTCAATTCTTGCAGGAAGTCGCGCAAGTTGCTCTCCTGTCGAACGCCAACATCGTATCACGCTGACTTCTGCTTTCGAACGCATACCAGCCGCTCAGCATTCGAATAGGCCAAGGGCAAAGTTCGGCCAGCAGCGGTCGCTCAGTGCTTTGGCGGCCTCCAGTTCTTGTGCTGTATATGTGCGGGCTTTGGATGTGCGTCTGACTCGGTTTCTTCGATTCTTTCCTTTAGCCACTGAAACCACTCGTTGATCGTTTCGCGACCAACTTGCGCGCGTTCGCCGATTACGTAATTCTCCAGCTTGTGCCAGGATACGATAATCGGCCCACTGAAAAAGTCGTCGATCATTTGAAGTTCGACTTCACCACGGTGAACGAGAATGCCCAGGCTCTCCCAGGTGGTTGTCATTGCGTAAACGAGATGAAACTCATTGCCTGCAAATGCCTCGACCTCTTCTTTCGATAAGCCGTCGGGCATGTTGAAAATAATATTCAGCGCTCGTGCGAAAGTTGGCGTCTGGAACGAGTGTAGCAACTCCATCGCTGCCTCACGGTGTTTGTCGCGCCGGTTTTGGCGCACTTGGAGCATCGCGAAGCCGACACCAACGACAATGGCAAGCGCCTCAATCACCTGAAAAACAATTTCGATCGACATGTTACTCACTCAGTTTGCAACTAGTTAGGAGTTTAGCAACCAATGTCGGCTTTGGGTCATCCGCGGAATGCCAACATCGTATCACGCTGACTTCTGCTTTCTAATGCTTACCAGTCGCTCGACCTCGATCATCTCAAGAGACGGCAGGCAGCCAGAAGCGGTCGCCCGCGCGCCTCCTACACCGTCACATAAGAAGATAGATCAGGCACCCCCACGCCACCGATGATTGTTCCCACCAGAATGTGGAGCCGCTACCCGTCTTGACGATCGCTATCGTTATTATTCTTCACGTTGGCCCACGAATATCGCGATCAAAATAAGCAAGCCGCCATATCTAAATGCGTCAGTCAGTGCATATCGTATCAGGCCATCAGCACGCCAGAGTTCAAACCAGCTTTCCGCGATAACAAGGAAACCACCGAATAACATTATCGCTCCGACTGCGCAGCCAGCGAGTGCAAACTGCTTGGCCTCGGCGAAATCAGCAGCGCTGTTGCTGCGGGACCGCCACATACGCCTCGCACCCACCGTGCACATTCCGCCAGTAGCCAGTTTCCCAGAAACAATAAACAGTGCCCCAAGCCAGGAAAGCAGAGGACTCGTCATGGCTTGCCAACTGTCCGAACCTCCGTCGAATGTGCTCATCGACGTGACTAAGCCAACAGCACCAAGTGCTTGGTTCCAATCGAGTACGTTTCCCAGCGCCCCTATGTAACCCCATAATGCTGCAACCACAAC